>Ga0247843_1000080_pt1 | contig 205315 bp, 183 predicted proteins | sample LaCruzMarch2017__FD_192420 | JGI IMG/M metagenome (GOLD analysis project Ga0247843, IMG submission 192420) | Freshwater microbial communities from meromictic Lake La Cruz, Castile-La Mancha, Spain - LaCruzMarch2017_8m | ecosystem: Environmental > Aquatic > Freshwater > Lake | place: Spain...
TCTAAACCTCTTAAGTTCTAACCTTACTCTCAAAATTATTATTAGTTCTTATTCTCTCACTCATTCTTTAGGAATTAACGAAAGATTCATATCTTATACAATTTTAGTAAGGCTGACTCGACAGCATTCTTGATATCTATGAAAGACCGATATCTAACCAGACCCGAAAGCCCAACCAAACCTCACTCCATCAAAACCAAGAACCTGCCATTCACTCTATGACCCACTCCCTCACCAGCACAAAAACCCAAAAAAAAGGACCTCCACACCAGCAGTTAGTAAGCTCTAAAGTCAGCCCACTCTCTCGTCAAAATGTTCCATTAAATTTTCAAAGATCGACCCACTTGCACGGGAGTTGAGCTTCTACACCATCTTGAGTTTCTTGAACAAGGGTTTTTTTTGAGAAAAAAATTTGCCTTTCTTTTTTACTCGCAAAAAAGACTGCTCTCATGCTTTAAGGTACCCCCATGAGCCGCCACCAGAGCCAAACTTCAGATAAAAAACCTAACCTACTCGTCTGCGACGACGATGCTCTAACACGCAAATCTATGCGACTTGCGTTTGAGACAGACTACGACGTGACGCTTACTAAGGATACCGACGAAGCCCTAGCCCTCTTGCGTTCTAGAAGCTTTCACGTGATGACTTTAGATATCGCAATCAGAGATCGCACCGAGGGACTTCTTGCGCTTCCTAAGATTCGCGAGATCACTGAAGATATGCCCATTCTGATGTTAAGCAGTTATCAGGAATTTGAAGATGTAAGAACCGCGCTGACGATGGGGGCAAACGATTTTCACGTTAAATCACCGCAATTATCGGCATTGAAACTTAAAATTGAACATTTATTAGAACGCACGAGAAACGACAAAACAAAACGAGCTTTGGCGAAAAATGTAATAAAAGAATCAGAGCGCTACAGACTGATCGGGGAGTCGTCTACCCTTCAATCCCTGCGAAACCTTATCGAAAAATACAAAAAAAGCAGTGGAAATGTGCTGATCACCGGAGAAATGGGCGTTGGCAAAGAAGTCGTCGCACGCCTACTTCGTAGAACACTTGCTCACAATATTCCAGAGCCCTTTGTCACAATTGATTCCTCCACTTTAAACCAAAACTTAGCAGAAAGTTTATTGTTCGGTCATGAGAGGGGTGCGTTCACCGGCGCAGACTCAGAGCGTGCAGGACTGTTTGAAGAAGCAGACGGCGGGCTCGTTTTCTTTGATGAGATCGGCAACATGCCGCTATCTATTCAGTCGAAACTTCTGCGGGTTCTACAAGAAAAAGAAATTGTTAGACTAGGCTCCCACCGACCGAGAAGCATTGATTTTAGAGTGATTTCAGCCACGAATAAAAACCTTCGTCTCGAGGTTGAACAAGGACGATTCCTGCCTGACTTACTAGAAAGATTAGATGTACTACCGCTCAAGGTCTCACCGCTCAGGGAGCGCCCAGAGGATATTCCAAATCTCGTCGATCACTTTTTTTCAAGAACTAGACGCCCCGACTTTTCTATTTCTAGAGAAGCGCTCACGCAGCTCAAGCAGTATTCGTGGCCCGGCAATGTAAGAGAACTTTACAGCACACTCGAATACGCCTGTACGCTTTCTGAGGTCAGCGAGATTGCGGTCTCTCACTTGCCACCTAAACTTTTTCAACAACTGACATTTAATGAATTAGAACCGCGTCGTACGAATGTGCAGGAAATAGCTGGGCACGCAGCCGGACCTAAAGCTGCCCATAACTTCAAAGAGCGACTGAAAGAACAAGAGAGGTTGTATCTTGCCTCTGCCTACCACGAGGCTGGAGGAAACATCTCTAGGCTTGCAAAAACACTCAAAGCAGACCGCAGTCATTTATACTTAAAGCTCACACGCCTAGGCATTCACTCGGCTAGAAAATAAGACCCGCCTAGAAACGAATCTGGGGCGCTCGCTCAGATTTATTTCTTTTCTTTTTCTGGAGCGTCGTTTCCGCGAACGCGAACTTTTACTTTCGAGACGCCGGTAGATTCCATTCTGTATTGACCGGTCGCTGACATGCTTTTATCCATTTTAGGTTTACCGCAGTTTAACTGCACAATTTGGCTGGCTTTATTATCGTCGCGTCTTTCTTGCTTCCACTCGTTACAGGCTTTTTTCCAAGAAGCCATGGCTTGCTTCGTGCCTGCTACAAAGTCGCCTGCGATTTCTTCTTCTTGGGACTGCACTTCAAAATCGCGATTGATCTGACCCGAGTCTGTTTTTTGTAGAATAATAGCAGAATCTTTCTCAACTAGTGATCCTAGCTGAGCATTTGCGTTAAGGCCTGCAAAATAAATTAACATTCCTAGAACCACCATCATTTTTGATTTTGTCATTTCCTACCGTTCTCCTTCAGAAAAATTCGTTTGCAACCAAGAAAACAGACACCTAAAAGAGAATATTCTCAAGTGGTATTATGCGTCTACTTTAAGCTCCTCTTTCCAAGGGGCTAGTCTCACGGGTTCTATCTTTGGCAATAGAACGTGTAACTCACTCTGTCGCTTAAATCCTTTAGACAGGCCTTGCGCGGCAAATTCTAAACGACCACTATAAATTTCACGCCACGCCTCCATCGAAACTAAACTACCAAACGGAGCTTTTAATTTTCTCCCTAGTCCGGGCACAAAAGGCTCCATCACAGCAGAAATCGCTGCGTGAGCAAGCACAGCCCAAGCAAGTGTGCGCTCTGTTTCAGGAATATCTGTTTTTATAGATTTCCATGGCGCTTTTAGATGGAAAGTTTCGTTCGCATGCTGCGCTAGGAGCAAGAACTCATCGAAAGCTTTCGTAAACTCACACTGATCCAGTGCCGCGGTTACGACATGAATGCGTCTGGATAACTCTACGGCGTCCGCACTTTGGCTCACGATGGCGAGCTCTTCACCGCTGATTCCTTCTGGAAAATACTTATCGGTAAACGAGAGGTACCGATGAACGAAGTTTCCCACTTTATTCGCAACCTCTTCGTATACAGAAAGAAAACCATCCCACGTGAAACTTGAATCCGCACGCTCTGGGATGAGCGAACACAAGTAGAGCCTTATGGCATCTACTCCGAAATCCGCTATCGCTCGCTCGGCATCTACAGTCCAGCCCGCTGACTTTGAAAACTGCTTTCCCATCAAATTCAGAAACTGATTGGCAGGAATTTGATCCGGTAATCTTGTACGCTTTGATCCAAGGATCATCCCAGGAAATATCAGCGCGTGAAAAATAATATTATCTTTACCTATGAAATGCGTAAGTTTCGTAGAGGGATTCTGCCACCAGTCTTTTAGGTAATCCTCTTTGCCACCCGTTAGGCGCAGGTATTCTTTAGTATTACTCACATATCCAATGGGGGCATCAAACCATACGTAGAGTTTTTTTCCTTTTGCCTCTGCTAGCGGAACATCAATACCCCACTCTAAATCGCGTGTGATCGCGCGGTCAATGAGGCCATCTTTTAAGAGCGCCTCCACAAAACCTTTAACGACCGGGCGCCATCCTGCGTGACCCGTGAACCAATCCTTCAGTTCGGATCCGAGTTTAGTAAGTGCTAAATAGTATTGTTCGGCCTCGCGCACTTCTATATTTCTACTGCCACTGATCTTACTTACTGGATTTTTTAGGCGAATGGGATCAATCCACTCACCGCAGTTTGGACACTCGTCGCCCCTTGCGTGTGCAAAGTTACAGTTATAGCAGACTCCTTCTACGAACCTGTCAGGCAGGAACTTTCCATCATCAATGCAATAGAGCTGGGGTTCAGATTTTTTCGTGATGAAGCCGTTTTCATAGAGTAGCTTAAACCATTCTACAGTCTCGGCCTCGTGATAGGGGGCTGAGGTTTGCCCAAAAAAATCAAACTCTATTTCAAAGTCTTTGAATAATTTCTTATGCGCTTGATGCCATTCGTTGACATAGGTCTGATAATCTTTACCCGCTTTATCAGCACCTATCATTATCGCAACCCCGTGCTCATCGGAGCCAGAGATATGAATGGCTGTTTCTCCCTTCATTCTTAGGTGTCTGGTATAAATGTCAGCTGGAATGTAAACACCGGTTAAATGACCGAAGTGTAATTGTCCGTTCGCGTAGGGAAGCGCTGAGGTGATGAGGTGTTTTGTGTGCTTCATGCTAAAGAGCTTTACCGGAGGACGCGCGCTTTCTCTAGGGGGAAGATAAGGAATATTGCTTGTTAAAACTGATTAGACTTTCCCACGGTCCTTAGAGCTTAAGTTTAGCTTCCTGTTAGTTATAAGTGTAACTAAGGCCGGTACTCTGACACACGCCATATCCATTCGTAGGATTTCTTGGTTGAATATAAAACGTAGTGGTAGATAGAAGAGTGAGCGGAGTGCCGGCGTCTACTGAAATACTTAAAGTTTGTCCTGAGGTGTAAGTGGCAGATCCGATTTGATCGATTGCTCTACATCCAGCAGCCTTAAATAAATGAATTTCATCCCCGGCAGTAACCCGATCAAGCGGCACGCTGATTTGTTCGAGTGCGTTTGTCGCAGTATCAAAACGGTACCCGTGAAAGGACTCCACTAAATCCGGTGTCTGATCATTTGCCGTAGAATATCTAGATCTCGTGTTCCAGAACACGTACCTTCCGTCGCCAGTCACGCCTAGAAGGAATGCATTTTTACGAGCGTCTACAAGTGGTGGAATACCGTCTGAGGAAAGCAAATGGACTTCGCCTGTGGTCATGTTCTTTCGGTAGACTTGCACGGAGCCATCGGCTCCTGGGACCAGACCAGTTTTTGTTGTGGAAAAAAACACGAGGTTTCCATCACTCGACATCGCGGTGGTTATACCCCTAAAGTGACCGCTCGCTGTAACTTCAGTGCCTGAGGAATCTGTCGAAATAATAGCGAGTGTTCCGGTAGTTAAGTCTTTTCTTAAATACCTGTTATTGTTACTGCTACCTAAAGCAATGAAAGATATGTAACGACCGTTATCACTCATAGATAGACCACCGTATTTTTCGTGTTCGGGCAAGGCTAGTTCCGTGCCCACGGAATCTGTAGAAACTATCTCGATCGTAGCGGTTTGTGTATCTAGCCGGTACACGCGCTCTCTCGTGGATGCGTAACCCGCAACGATATTTCCAGTCTCTGAAACGAAAGCAATGTACCGACCATCGGGAGTCACTGCATAATATAATACGCGCGGGACCGTGGCTGATAGTGTAGAAAGATTTGCTGAAATCGTGGGACCCGATGAAGTTCTTTCCACTAAGGATGCATTTGAAGCTCCGACATAAGTAGCCCACTCGGTGGTGAAAAATGTTTTTGCTCCGTCTCCGGTGATCTGTACTGTTTTTAGTCTCTCAGAAGCGGTCCCCGTGGGTTCAAGTAATAGTCTACCAAACGTTCCGCCCGCAATCGAAAATCTTCCGTAAGCACCCCCCGATTGACTGACAGTTGTAATGACTCCTGTGCTTAAGTTTTTTTCGTATACTTGGCCTTCGGCTGCATATTGGATAGAGGAATCCAAATTAGTAGCAGCAGACTTAAACACTGCCACACTTCCATCGGCACTTAGGGCTGTGTCATAGGATTCTTTATCACTAAAAGTACCATCTTGTTTTGTGGAGATGGGTGCATATTCTCCTGTCACCAAGTCTCTACGGTAGAGCTGCGGAGTAACCGACCCACCTACCATACCGTCTACATAACCTGTAAAAAACTTGGGCTTTCGGATCACTGCGTATCTGCCGTCACTAGTGATGGCATCCACACTAAAGTCGGTTTGAATTCCACTGCCTGAAGATATTGCTGCGCGATCTTGAAACCTAAGCTGTAAGGTTGGGGTAGCGCTATTAGCGATCGCATTTACAATAGGTCCCCCACCGCCACCGTAAACATCGGGAGCGGTAAAATAAAATGCAGCATCTAGACTGGGTCCATTAAACTGCAGGTTATAGCTAACGCTAGCGGTAGAGCAGCTGGAGCTTTCTGTTGGCCCCGTTATCTTCGCGTAAAACTGATGAACCCCAGCGCTAAGTGCGCTTACCACTAGGATGTCTACGGTTGAGCCTGTTGCGGTCTCCGAACCTATTTCCACTGTACACGCGGCATCAGAATAAAGTTTAACCTCTTGTCCTGACGCTACCCCTAGAACAGAAATCGTCGGAGTGGAAATATCAAAAGGTGCAGCTGAGGGGATTGCTACCAAGAGCTGCGTCGGTGGCGCCAAAATCGGTCCCGCGTTTGTCGAAGCATCCACTGGCTTAAAAGATCGCAAATGAGGGCGGGCGCAACCAATGGCTGGCAAAATCACGACAAACCAAAAAAAAGGATGATGAGAACCAATATTTTTAAACATACTCGGATATGACTAGGGACGGCTCCCCGTCAATCCTTCATCGGTTGAGTTTCAACTCTTCTTAAACATCTTCACATATGAAGACAGGGTCGTATTCGACACAAGGGCGACGAAAAACAGCCCGCACCCAAACAGCATAGAGATTAAATATCCAAGATAAATAACGAATGGCTTTTCGTAATACACATGAAATGATCCACGCGCTTTGATCAAAGAACTGGGATAAGCAGGATACAGAACTACCTCTGAGTATTTGCCAGGAACTACTTTTAACCCTGGAAGTGGCGCAAGTTTCAAACGATACCACCTCGCTTGATCTGAAGGGGTTTCTATTTTCCAAGAACCATCCGGCTGTCGTTCCTCGCGGACCTTGATTGCTAACGATACCAAGGATTCACGAGTGACTTCAGGATTCTGGAAACCTGCTACTTCATCGTACGTCCATAACTTCCGCGAAGAAAAAAAACGAGCGTCATTCATTTTCTCACATTGCTTCAGTCTTGAATAAAGCAGCTGCGCTGAGGGGGGATAAATTGGATTTTGATCTAATTTAGAAATGCTCGTGTATTCTAAGGGTTCCATTATACGCTGAGCAGATGCTGCAATGTCTTTTTTTGGCTCTAATAAATACCATCGGTACGAATCCCCGTGAACAATAAAATCACGGGATGGAACGAACTTAAAGTAATTCGTTCCTCCATTTTTTAGAATGGATTTCATACAGTCTCGGACCACAGAATCACCAAACATCGCGAAACTCTTCTGATCTAACGCGATGGCCGTTAGATTGCCATCCGCAATAAATGAATCCATTAAGCAAAGAATCTGAGGACAGCTACGCTCATTAGGAAGTGCAAACTCGATCACAGAGGGTGGTCCCAGGATCGCCGCTATCGCTGTACTCACTGAGGTATTGTTCTTGTGGCTTTCCCAGTAAAGACCCTTGATAGATCTAAGTTCTGGATAGTGCACCTGGATCACACTCTCGATGCCGATATCAACTGGACGCCAATTTCCTATGACCCAGGACCTTCCAAGAGGTATGATTGAACTAGACTGAAATTTTAAGAGCTCTTCGGGTGGCTGTGCGAGGCTTAAGGAGATTGGCTCATGACTAACGTCATCCTTGTTAAACCGATGAAGCGGCCACAACGTAACAAAAGAGACGCCCAAGAATACTATAAGCGTACCTATTTTAGTGATGTTTCTAGAAAACTTGCTGCAGAGATGTGCGAGTATCCCCGCGATGCCAAAAAAGCCAAAAAATAAACCTACGATACTGAATCTATAATAGTGAAACTTCGGAAGGTAGCCTTGCAAAACAGGGAAGTATCCTAAAACTTCGTTGGGTAACGTTATTAAAACCAAAAAATCACAAAATAATATATAGTGCCGCGGCGGATGAATTTTAAATTTCAGAAGCAGTAGTCGCAACGAAATAACAAATAAGATCCAGATGCCGAGAGTAGTTCCTTGGGATACTGAAGCTGTTGTGAGCGCTGACTTAAAAAATACAAAAGGCAACCAAAAAAATGCGCTGAGTCCCAATGACAAAACTGTCTGCAGTCCAAGAAATTTTACACTCCGTTTGTCTGCCGCATAGAGCATGGAAACGCCTACGAAAAACAACCATGCTAAACCTATAATAAGATGAGAAACGAGAATCAATGCACCTAAAGTAGCCGCAATTATGAGCATTTTTTTCTCGGAAACTTGATCCTTATTCTCTGAAAGTTCGACAAAAAGTCTAAGCCAAATGAACAAAAATATCGCACCTAGAAATTCTGCCGATAATCCTGTCACCAGTATATCAACGGCGCCCAGTCCCTGCAGAAACGTGAGTCCTTCTTTATTAGTAAATAGAGTCAACAGGAACACTATTTGAAGAGTAAAAAATACTGACTTATGACGACCCGCCACTCGGTACGCTAGTTGATTAAGGCTAAGAAGATAGCACGCCCAGAGAAAAACTAAGTAATAGCTTACGATACTTCCGACTCGCCCTGGTTGTATGAAAGTTATGTCCTTAAATCCGGTGAAAATTTTGATCCATAAGCCTAGAACAAAGTCTTCTAGAGGTGGATAGAAAAGACCATGTATTATACCTTGGAACATCTGTTCGCTAAAGTCATGGTAGTAGCCGCGCCAAAAGTTTACGGCTGACAGAATGTGCCCGGAAAAGTCGACCTGTATCCAGTTAAAACGAAAGACAAGTTGGTAAGTTACCACCGAAAAACTAAGGATAATAAAAATATTTTTTTTAATAAAATGTTTAAAAATATCTGACTTCATCTGACAAAATGATATGCGTTTAGGTTTTCAAGATGTCTATGGAATAATCAGCTGTTTTTTTGTCTACAGAAGTGATTAACCAACAAGGCTCCGCATGCCCGACCTTATTGTATTTGGTTTAGGATTAATCAAGAAATATTACATAGATGTTATTGCAAAATATATTCTGCCTAAAAGTATACCACTGTTACCCCGTCCCTTGCATCGGGCCGCGCGTTTTTTCTAGCTTTCGACTTGGACTATTCTCACCAGATCGCCCGGGAACTTCCTGCATCGTCTCGGAGTTTAGCTCCAGTGATGTGAGCATATTAGAAACATCTTGGACCGTAGGAATATTTTGAATGGATGTTTCAGGTGACACTGTCGAGAACGCTACGATCACTATTTTCTTTTTTCGATGAAACTTACTCACAAGATAAACACGAGTTCCTGGACGACCTAGCGCTTGAAAACTATAGGTATCTTGAAGCCACTGACTAGATTGCAGAGTTTTACCCATGTGCGTGAGTTTAGGATCAAATTGTGGTTTTAGCTTTGTGATCGGCGTTAGAAAAGTTGTTTCCAGGTAGGCCGTACGAAGCGCAAAATCGTTAAGATTAGACAGGTTATCCATCGAAGTAAAAACGCTAATGACCGCGTTAGTTTTTGGTTTGGTTGCACTGAATGGCCCTTTTGAGAAATTCATGACCCCCCCAGTAGCCCCTCGGTACTCGTAGCCAATAAGTTTAGGAGCCTTGGTGAATACCTTTAAGAACTTCTCTTGGTAGAATGGATCAATGAGCGCGTTTTCCACCATTTTTTTTATGCGTTGAGCGGATTCATCCTCTAGGTTCGAGGGATAGGATCCAGTCACAATCGCTGAAAATTTGTCTCCACCGTAAAATCGGTGATACATTTTTAGGGTCGTGTTTGAAATGTTGCGCTTAGAAAAACGATATTCCGCCTCGTAGTAAACGTCTCTAAACCCGTTCGTACGGCCGTCAGAGATTTTTTTTGTATTAATCATCTCAAGTGTACCAAGTGCGATCTCCATGTGTTCCTGGCTGTCCATTTGCCTCACCTGCTCGCTCACCGGAAAAGATGATTGCGCGACTGCAACAGTACCGCCGCCTGGACCCCTGAGCAGGTAGCTGTTCAGGTCTAAACTAAAATCCCGAAAAATCGTGAGTGCGGCCCCAAAAAACGGAACATGATCATAGTATAAACTCGTGTTTAGGATTCTTCCGCGCGATCTGCTTGAAACTAGAATCTTTTCAAAATCGGCCTCTCGGTGGTCAGTCTTAATACATGCAAAATCAGGATCCGCTCGCACTTGTTTTTCATCTAGATCCAGCCCCAAAGCGTAAGCGTATTTGAGCGCATCTAGGGCGGCTTCGGTTTTTTTCTCGCGACATAGGCCACAGGCTACGTTGTAACAACCCAGACCATCTAGGAGATCACAGGCTCTTTTAGTAAACTTAGCTGCCTCGGCGCTAGGAAAGTACTCCCTAGTTAAGTACCCGGCCTGCGTACAGCTAAACCCACTTGAAAGTTTACATCCCTGACTAAAAGCTTCTATCGCAAGCTTAAACTTTGAATTTCCTCGGTACTCTTCGCCTAGCACCGCGCATGCTCGCGGGTAATCTTTCTGAAAACACTGTTCTGAAAGGCTGTCAATTTCTTTAGAGCTCGCTACCTCGTTCGTTTTGCAACTCATGAACCCCGTAAGTAGAACACAAACAGCGACTAAGACTTTTTTTGTTTCTGTAAGCATCTCAAAAGTTTCTCGTCACTCCACGTCTCAGGTCTAGACGGAGAATTTTGCCTGATCTTGATGCGATTCCTCGTCAACGCTTAGTTTGTTGACTTACCGGGCGCACTTTGTTAACTGGAGCCACTTTAATAGGCTGTTTCTAACCGAGGTCCATACTTTTGCTAAAGAAGATTTGCGTATCGATTATCATCCCCGCGTACAACGAAGAACGGACCATTATTGAAGTCTTGGAAAAAGTGCGCGAACAAACTTTGCAGGGAGTTACCTTCGAAGTGATCGTGGTCGATGATGGCTCAAAGGACCAAACCGTAAATATTCTAAAGGCAAACCCTAACCTCTATAGTCGTCTCCTAGTTTCAGAGAAGAATGGCGGCAAAGGTGCTGCAGTCAGAAAAGGCCTAGAGGCCGCAACCGGGGACTACATTCTTTTTCAAGATGCCGATCTTGAATATGACCCCTCGGATTACGCGTCGTTAGTGTTTCCAGTTCAAAACTACAAAGCCGACGTAGTGATTGGCAGTAGGTTACTGGCCTCAAAGTATTCCCGTGTTTTCTATTTCTGGCACCAGATAGGGAATAAATTCATTACGACCGCGTTTAATATCCTAAACAACACCACGTTTTCAGATACCTATTCATGCTATCTCTTATTCAAACGCTCCCTGCTTGAGCCACGTGAACTCATTTCAAATAGTTGGGATCAACAAGCGGAGATTTTATCGATCGTTGTCAACCGCGGGCGCATTTTTTATGAAACCCCTATTTCATACCACGGCAGAACATACGATGAAGGAAAGAAAATTCGCTCCTACCACGTGGTGCCAGTGCTTTGGATGATGGTTAAAAAATGGTTTCTTTTAAAGTTTTTCAGTTCACCTTTGGCTCACCAGAATGTAGACCAGCCAGATGTCAGCGTTTTTTTGTCAAAACCGTCAACAGTAGATGAAAAGTAGAGGAAATTTTCGATGAGTAACTTAAGCGACAGCAGTCATTTTTTAGATAACCCGATTGTAAATATGGAACAAGCTCACGCCGATGCGCGTGGAAGCATTCAGCCCTTGGTAGATGAGAAAATGGAAAGTGCGGTCCTCATCACCTCAAAAAAAGACACTGTAAGAGCGAATCACTATCACAAAACAGACTGGCACTACTGCTTGTTGTTAGAGGGTCAGATTGATTATTACTGGAGACCAAAAGGCTCAACCTTGACCCCCAGAAAAGTGACGATCAAAAAAGGCGAACTTTTTTTTACGCCTCCTTTGGTAGAGCACGCGATGCACTTTACCCAAGACAGCTCATTTCTGTGTCTAGGCAGAAACTCTAGAGATCAAGAGGTCTACGAAGCGGATATCGAGCGCGTCAACGTGTTCCAGCTATAGTGGAGCAGGTTGTGACAGCAGATACGAAGTTCCACCCGGCTGGTTTCTTTAAACGGACAGATTGCAGGCTTTGTAACAGCAAGAATTTAGTGTCTGCTTTTGCGCTTCAACCCACGCCACCAGCAAATGATTTTGTAGCTGAAGCTTCGTTGAGTGTCGACCAACAGAAATATCCACTTGAAGTGATGCAATGTGGAAGCTGTGGACACGTTCAACTTGGCCACGTTGTAGACCCCACCTTGCTTTTTTCGAATTATGTGTACGTCTCAGGAACCTCCAAGGTTTTTGTGAAGCACTTCCAGGATATGGCCCACGCGGTAACTGAACGCTTTGCCGTGAAGTCAACGGACTTGGTTTTTGAAATTGGCAGCAACGATGGAACTCTTTTAAAAGCGTTTAAAGACCTAGGCTCACGGGTGCTTGGTGTAGATCCTGCTGAAAAAATTGCTGCCTCCGCGAATGCTGCTGGAACTCCCACGATCGTAGGATTTTTTAATCAAGAAATGGCCCGGTCCATTTCTTTGGAGCAAGGAAAGGCGCGCGTTGTTTTAGCAAACAACGTGTTTGCCCATATCGATCACCTCGATGAAGTCGTCAGAGGTATCTCTGAAATTCTTTCGGATGACGGCGTTTTTATTTTTGAAGTTTCCTATTTGGATGATGTTTTGAAAAACACCCTTTTTGATACGATTTACCATGAGCATCTGAGCTATCATTCGCTGTCTCCTTTGGTAGGATTTTTTAAGCGCTTAGGGTTTAAGCTGTTTGACGCTGAACGAGTGGATACCCATGGGGGTTCCATTCGAGGTTACGTCTGCCGATCCTCGCACAGCCTTGCGGTTTCTCAGAGATTAAATGATCTACTCGCTAAGGAAGTTGAGTCGGGTATTACTAAACCTGAGTGTCTGAAGAATTTTAGTTATAATATTGAGAAACTAGGTACTGAACTTAGGGCGTGCTTGCATAAGCTTAAAGGTGAAGGCGCTAGGATTGCTGGCTTTGGGGCGCCTGCCAAAGCCACGACCCTTATGTACGAGTTTGGGATTGGCAAAGATTTGGTAGATTATATTGTGGATGATAGCCCGTTAAAGCAGGGACTTTTTAGTCCTGGACTTCATATTCCGATTTATCCGTCGACTAAGATTTACTCTGATAAGCCAGACATCTTGGTCTTGCTCGCGTGGAATTTTGCAGGGCCCATTGTGCATACACACAGTCGATTTAAAGAACAAGGTGGCCGTTTTGTGCTGCCAGTCCCGCATGTACAGATGATGTAAGTTTAAGATTTAACTAAAGGAATTTTATGAAAACAAAACCAACGATAGCCTCTGAAGCAGACCTTACGGAAATGGCCGTATCACTTGGAGAAACCGGCCAAGCTTTTGAAGGAAAGACGATACTTATCACGGGTGGCAGAGGATTTCTGGGTCGCTATTTCTGTGATCTGTTTAGTTATTTAAATGATACTAGCCTGAAGAAACCCTGCAAAGTAGTACTTGCAGATACCTTAATCACTGCGGGTGACTTAGGAAAAAACGCAACGCTCCCAAGTGGTTTTGAGTTTCGCCAGATTGACGTTTCTAAGCCCTTTAAAGTCGATGGGAAGTTAGACTATATTTTTCACGCAGCCGGTATTGCTAGCCCCCACTATTACCGCAGCAATCCTCTTGAGACTATGGACGTTGCGATTCAAGGCACTAGAAATGCTCTAGATCTAGCGCGTGAACACAAAGCCAAGATGCTCTTTTTTAGCAGTAGCGAAATATACGGCGATCCAGATCCTAAGTTCATTCCTACTACCGAAGAGTATAAAGGAAGCGTTTCGTGTTTAGGACCAAGAGCCTGTTACGATGAGAGTAAACGTGTCGGTGAAACACTTTGTAGAGTTTACTTCGAACAGTTTGGGGTTGCTACCCGAATGGTGCGTCCCTTTAATGTCTATGGACCTGGGATGCAGGAAAATGATTTCCGCGTGCTCCCTAATTTTGCGTCTAGAATTATTGGGAACAAGCCTATCAGTATCTATGGCTCAGGTAACCAAACTAGAACTTTCTGTTATATTTCTGATGCTGTTGTGGGTTTCGTAAAAACTCTCGTTCACGGAAAAGACGGAGAACCTTATAATATTGGCAATCCTTCGCCGGAAGTCTCTATTTTGCAATTAGTACAGGCGATTGAGAGTGTGCTTGAGCGAAAGGTTCTGACGGAAATCATTAACTACCCTGACACTTATCCAGCCGATGAGCCCAATCGAAGGTGCCCAGATATTTCAAAAGCAATATCGCATTTAGGGTACTCTCCGAAGATCACCTTGAATCAAGGGCTACATAGATTTTTTCAATGGGCGCAGACGGTCTACACAGGCTCAAATTAGTGTTCCGCGATGTTTAATATTGGAATCTTGGGCCACGGTCGATGGGGGCAGATTCTAGCGCGAAACGTATTGTCTCATCCCTTGCTTCAATTACGCTACATTAGCGATCCTGGAGTTTCTGCTTCTCTAGAATTTTTAAATGTCAATTTCATCAAAGATGAAGCGTTCTGGCAGCTAACTTCTTCCGATCTAGACGGAGTCATGATTGCCTCACCTCCAGAGCTTCATGTGGCACAGGCAAAAAAGTGCTTAGATCGAAACTGGTCTGTTTACATTGAGAAACCCATAAGCACTTCGGTTTATGAGGTATCCGAACTTCTTAATCACATGAAGAGAACTTCTTCCTCGGGCATGGTGGGATATCTCCACCGGCTTTCGCCTGCATTTCTGAAAATCAAATCGTTAATCAATCGCGCTGTAGTACACGAAAGCTTACACATTACAAAAATCAGGTCCATTGGCTCAGGTAACGGCCCATTTCGTCAGTCTTACTCCAGTTTATGGGACTACGGACCCCATGACCTCTCCATGTTACTAGATCTAGTCCCCGGTGAATGGATGGTTACGAATTCAGTAAAAGAAAAGGCTGCAAATGGTGGCGAAATCTATGACTTTAGTCTCCTCCACCAGAACCACTCTATCGAGGCGCATATAACAGTAGGAAGCGGCTCACTCGAAAAAAAGCGATTTTTTGAAGTGACGCTTAGTAACGGATCTACCTATGCTTATGATGATCAAAGCACGCAAAAGATTCGTGTCGTAAATCCCATGGGCTTCATAGAATACCCCGAGGTGTCCTCAGCGCTAGCGTTAACCGAGTCCATCAAGAGATATGTAGAAGTGATGGCAAAAAAAGAATTCGATGATTCTATTTTCTTATCTGCTGAACTTACAAAAATCATTAATCATGTAGACCAATCTGTACGCATACTTTAATTAAGGTTTGTAACAGACCGAAATTTATAGAAAGCGAGTCACACTAAAGTGAAAATCACAATCGTCGGCACAGGTTATGTTGGGCTAGTTTCAGGAATTGGTTTTGCAGACATGGGAAACCACGTAACCTGTGTTGATATTGATGCCACGAAAATACAAATGTTGAATGAAGGTAGATCTCCCATTTATGAGCCTGGTCTCAATGAGATGCTTTCTTATAATCATAGATCTGGACGACTGAAATTCACTACTAACTTGAAAGAAGCAACAAGCGAAGCCGACTTAGTATTTATCGCAGTAGGAACGCCCCCAGAAGAAGATGGTAGTTCAGATTTGTCCTACGTCCTTAACATCGCCGATACTTTAGGCACCTGCTTAGCCGACTACACGGTTGTGGTTGTGAAGTCGACTGTACCAGTAGGCAGTTGTTTGCGTGTTAAAGCTGCTATTCAGGCATCCGCCGATAAGGTGGGTAGAAAAATTGATTTTGACGTCGCTTCGAATCCGGAGTTCCTAAAAGAAGGCACCGCTATTGAAGATTTTCTCCGACCAGACCGCGTGATCATCGGATCTGAATCAAAAAAAGCAGAAACACTCCTAGGCCAGCTTTACGAGCCATTTGTCATCAATGGTCATCCCATTATTTTCATGGATCTGGCCTCAAGTGAAATGACGAAATATGCCGCGAATGCCATGTTAGCGACAAAAATTTCGTTTATGAATGAGATCTCGAGACTTTGTGAGCGCTTAGGTGCCGACGTCTCACAGGTCAGGCGTGGTATCGGATCTGATCGACGCATCGGCTACGACTTTATTCATGCTGGAATTGGTTACGGTGGATCGTGTTTCCCAAAAGATATTCTTTCTCTGATTGCAGTGGGAAAGGCCATGGATGAACCTACACGTCTTTTAGATGCTGTGATGGAGGTAAACGATACACAACGGCGATGGTTCATGAACAAGATTCAGTCCCATTTCAATGGAAAGCTAAAAGGTAAGCATTTTGCGGTTTGGGGACTCGCTTTCAAACCAGGCACGGACGATATGCGAATGGCGCCCTCTATCGACGTGATTGAGTTTTTAATATCAGAAGGTGCCACTGTTGCTGCTTTTGATCCAGTAGCTATGGAAACTGCTCAGAAAGCAATTCCACCGAATCCAGCCATAAAATACGAGAAAAACGCCTACGCGGCAGCAGAAGCTGCCGATGCGTTGCTCCTCCTTACGGAGTGGCGGGAGTTTAGAAGACCTGACTTTGAAGAGTTGAAACAGAAAATGAGAAGCCCTGTTATCTTTGATGGCCGCAATCAGTACAGCCCTAGTCTACTGTCTTTGGTTGGCTTTAAATACTTTGGTATTGGCAAGAAATCATGATCCGTTTTTACTCTCTATTTCTTCGATTTCTTTTCTCAGCTTGGATTACCTGGATCAACGCACCATTATATAGATTTCCTAACGAAGATATCATGATGAACGATTTACTTTTGGTGAATCGAACCGCCTGGAGCGTAGACGCTTTAAAAAATAACATTTTTGCAACGTTAGACTTTCTTCAAGGTCTTGGTACGAACTTTCGCATGGATGTCAAGGTAGTGCCCCATTTCTGGGATCCTGCTGTTCTCTTTGGGTTAATACTTCCGATCAATTTAGCAGTTATAGCACGAAACTTTGTCTTAGTTTTTGTGTGTCTCTGGGCACTCGCAGAACTAGATAGAATCTATCGTGCAGCCTCAGAGAAAACAGAGGGAGAATCCGCTCTCTACTGGCCAGTTGCAATTTCTTATGTGTTTGCACCCCAGTTTATGTTTGAGGTGGGAAATCATTTTTCAGCGGTCTTTTATGCGCTGCCGTTACTTGTGTTAGTAACCACTAAGATTCTAAGGAATGCAGTATCCTTAAACACCACTCTAAGTCTTGTATTTGGCACCACCCTGTTTCTATCGCTATCTGATCTGCACGTATGTTTTCATCTGGCTTCTATGGTCTTGTTCCTATGTATTTTTGAGGAACACAAGGTTGTACTCTTCAACAGACGATTCTATCTACTCGTCCTACCAGTCATGGGTGTGATGACTTTACTAGCTTTTTCTGGCCCTCTTGGGCTTATCTTGGGGTTTGACTCTACATCCATGTCAAATAAATCTTCTTGGGGTCTACGTCTGTATATCGATGGCTTCCTTAGGTACATACCGCGAGCTATTTTTGCGCCTATCTTTAGTAACCCGTCTTGTTTCTATATCACTCCCTACTTAGGTATTGTGGGCCTAGCTTGGATTTATCGACGGAGCCATCCTGTTTTGTTTGTTAAACTAAGGAGCTTTCTTTATCTCGCAGGGGGTTTTCTTGCTGCCGGCACGCTTCTGTATGTCTTCCCATCGGTTTCTGCAAAACTCCCTTCTGTACTTAGGTACCATTTATCTATCTTTCCTTTTTTGTTTCTCATTCTACTTCTAAAACAACAAACAGAAATACTGGCGCTCGCACGTGAGACGCTTCAGTCTGTGAAAAACTTAAAGCGGTATTTGGTTTATTTTGGGGCTTTTTGTACTGTTGCGACGTTGCGTTATGCTCAGCGCCCGGACATTGGTGAAATTATTATTTTTAATTCAAGCTACAACTTGACTAGATTTCAGCAAACGCTCATCGGAATCCCATTAGTCATCGCAATGGGTCTCATGTTCTCAGTCAGTCTTGGATTACTGTTACGCCTTCAAGGTCGGTCTAACAGAATCTCACTACAACCATTCCTTATCGTACTGCTTTCGGGATTTATTTATTCGTTTAGTTTTATCATTAGCAGGAACATTATTCTCACCCCGTCAGACGTGGGCTTTAATGACAGTAAACTCTATGGTTCTTTCTATGATGAAATTCCTAGTCGCATTCAAGAAGCAATCGACAAGTCTGAGTTTTCTCTAGCACCTCGTGATTTTGTTCCTTTTGCGAAGTCTTTTTCGAGCGACCCTCATCGAGGTCGAAATGATAAATTATTACCTTATATTGAGTGGCCAGAACTTATCGGTGGAAGAATATTCTTTCAGTGGCGCTACTCTTATACCAAGCACTTACAAAAGCTATACTCTGATGTGACTCATAATGCTGGACCGACTTGCTTTTTTCCACCGGGAGAAGCGCTAGGTAAGGAGACCATAAATTTTGCTACAGAGAATCACATCAGCTTTCTACTATCTGCAGATGTGCCGTTTAATGATCCCGCGCTTAAATTACTAGGCGAATTTAGTGTTACGAATGGTGTTGCCTCTAAACGTTTACTCGAGCGCGAGAATCCAAGCTTAATTGGAAATATCTACTTGTACGCTGTGCTACCTGCTATCGAAGCTCAGAAGACCTATGGATTTGAGAATGTTCGGTTCTCAAGAACTCAAATCTCTCTAAGAAACTACAGTGGTTCAGAAAGTAATGTGCGCCTACCCGTTACCGATCAACCCTCGCTGACAGCGACGAATACCCAGAATCAGGTCGTACCTGTGACTCAAGGGTCTGATGGTTATGCCTACGTCCTGAAAGAACATTTGTCGGGTACTCTCTTCCTGAAAAGCCACTCCATACTGGGAGCAGTTAACCTCTTTTACCCGATCATCGGAATCGTTCTGGCCATTTTGTTAGGGATGCTGTCTAGGAGAGATGCAAGCGACTTTCAATGGCTGGCCAGGTAGTTTGCAAACCAGCTCGATACCGAAGAACTGGGGCACAGACTTCTATACCGGATGCTTTTTCTCGCCCGCCTGTACGAGGACTTTAACCGATATTTCAAGACGAGTGTTGACGAGTACGTCCATTTAACGTACTATCAAAAAGTGGAACGGAAATGCGTCGTAAGGGCAACGAAGTTCGCCGAAAAGCAAATCGGCAAGCTCCCTAAGCACATTGCCGAAACCTACTTTACGTGGGTGCGGTCGGTTCAGTTCGAGGGGATTAGGGCTGTGAGGAAGCTGCCGGGTTACCACGATGAGCCGCTGAAAGGTTCACGGACTGGACAACGCTCAGTACGTTTAAGTCGCAGTTGCCGGGTGATTTACGAAGAAACCGATTCTGGTGATTTGCTGCTGATCGGCGTTTTGGAGGTAAACAAACATGACTACTAAGACCAAAAGTAAACCCATCGAATCCGTGCTGGAGTCTAAGCTTGGACCCTTCACTTTTGCTATGTTCATGCGGTCAATACGAACCACGCTCAATCTTAGCCAGGTCGCGATGGCGAAACTTCTCGGAATTTCCAAGCAATCTATCTGCGATTTGGAAAAAGGTCGCACCACCGTGACTCCAGAGACCGCGAGCCGTTATGCGAAAAGGGCAGGATTCTCCGAGGCGGTGGCCGTGGAAGCTTCTTTGCAAGATCAGCTTCGCAAGGCGAAGTTGGATTATACGATCAAGCTTGCGCGAGGCGCTTGAGGGATTCGGTTTATGGCCTCCATCGGACCGTAAGTCGCTACATCGTAGAAAACGGAGGCCAAGTTTGGGAACGTGAAAAACCCCAAAACATAAAACCCAAACCTGCTTACGCAGACCTGGGTTTTATGTTTTGGCTGGCCAGGTAGGACTCGAACCTACGACCGATCGGTTAACAGCCGATTGCTCTACCAACTGAGCTACTGGCCAATGAAGAAATGCTTGAAGATTGTGAGTAAACGATTCAAAGCTCTCTGTCTAGAGTTGAGATGGAGGATTTTCAATGAACACGAGTAAATATACTCAGGCGCCCACCAGAGACCGAGTTCCAGATCACCTAAAGCCATTTCTGGCAGAGCAAGATCCCGCTTTGTATACCGCTTTAGATCATATTGCTTGGCGCTTCATTTTGCGTACCGCCCTCCACCATTTCCGCAAACACGCCCATCCGGTCTATTTAAAGGGGTTAGAAGCTACTGGTATTTCTCTAGAGCACATTCCCCTTGTTTCGGACATGGATGCAAAATTGCGCGCCTTTGGATGGGGCGCTGTCCCTGTGAATGGCTTCATCCCACCAGCTGTGTTTATGGAGTTTCAGGCGCTAGGCCTACTACCCATTGCCTGCGAAATGCGCACTTTAGAACACCTTGAGTATACGCCCGCACCCGACATTGTACACGAAGCCGCAGGGCACGCGCCTATTTTAGCGGACGCTGCTTTTTCGCGGTATCTAAGGCAATACGGAGATGCTGCAAAAATGGCTATTTTTTCCTCGAAAGATGTCGCCGTTTACGAAGCGATTCGTCACCTTTCCGTTGTTAAAGAAGACCCAAAATCCTCGGTGGGCACAATCTTAGAAGCAGAGGATGCACTCAAAAATGCCTGGGCAGATATGAACTTCGTCTCAGAAGCCCTGCAACTGGCCCGACTCAATTGGTGGACTGCGGAGTACGGCCTCATCGGACCGCTAGAGGCCCCTAAAATCTACGGCGCAGGACTACTATCGAGTTTAGGAGAAAGCGAAACTTGTTTGGGTAACTCTGTTACGAGACTCCCTTTTTCACTACAGTCGCTCGTCACCTCCTACGATATTACTAAGCCTCAACCACAGTTATTTGTAACACCCTCGTTTGAGGTTCTGACAGAAAAGCTTTCCGAGTTTGAGACCACAATGGCCTTCAAAATTGGTGGAATCGAAGGACTAGCTAAAGCCCTACAGGCCGGTACGGTATGCACCTATGTGTTAGATTCTGGTTTAGAGATTTCAGGAATTCTAGAGACGCTTCTTTTAGACGAGGAAACGGGTGATCCCGTGTTCTTTAAAACAAAAGGACCCACTCAGCTAAGCTATAAAGGAAGAGAACTGGAGGGTCAGAGTGCGAAGGTACACGCTCATGGATATTCAACACCCATTGGGATCGAGCAAACTCTAAAGAAACCTCTCTCTGAAGCAAGTGTTTCAGAAATATCTTCACTTCAAGGGATTTTTAGATTCGCGTCCGGCTTCGAAGTAAAGGGGAAAGTCCTAGAATGCGTGACTAGAAATAACCTAGTGCTTCTCATTAGGTTAGAAGAATGTTCTGTCACAAAAAGCGGAAAAATCTTTTACGATCCCTCGTGGGGAGTTTTTGATTTAGGCTGTGGAGACGAAGTTGTAAGTGTCTACGGTGGACCTAGTGACCGAGTAAATTATCTCAGGGACACGGGTGGCTACCGAAAAATCCAGTACGCCGCTAAAACGAATCTTACAAAAGAAAACTCAGCCATGAACGAAATGGTGTCGCGCTGGGAGAAGGAGGGAATCCGCAAAAGGACTCTGTCTATTCCACAGGCCGAAGCGATGATAAAAGAGTTGAAGACTTGTCCGAACTATTCTCGTGATGGATGGGTAGTGCTATTAGACCAACTGTTAGGAAGTCAACCTAACTCGGAAATAAAAACGCTCATCTCGGATGAATTGAAGTTATTTAGCTCTACAACCTCTACCATGAGCGACCGTCTCGCTACTCGCATCCCCCAGGCGTATGAATTACATTAAGCATTTATGTCTCAACTCATAGAAGCAGAAAATCCAGTGACACCACTACCAGTCGTTGCCAATGTATCTCGGATTGTTACCAAAGCCGTGGACCGTTTAACAGGAGATCGCTCTGAAGTTCCTTTGTTAGTAGCACTTGCTACATCCTATGCTTTAAATAGATTTAGTATAAAAGCTAAAATAATCTACGGTAAAACAGCCTACTTAGAGCGCTTAGAAAACGATAGCCTCCAGTGGGCGGGCTGCTGGGGAGAAAGTTTCTCGTTCTGGGTTGTATCTCAATACGGAGAACTCATTGACCTTAATGCCTCGGTCAGCTTTAAAAAACGAGATCCTCTTAACTCTATAAAATCGATCCAGTCTCCGCCGCTTCTATGGTGCGCCAAAGTACCTACTCTATACCGCTATCAAGCAGAAGGTGACGCCATTGTAGATGAGCTTGGGCAGAAAGACTTTGATCTTTGGACAAAAATTAAACTCGAGTTGGATGAAAAATGTACGCCTACTAAACTAACCGAAAGCGAAGAGTTCCCGAACGAGCCTATTTTTGGCCCGAATCAGAAATGTTTAGATGACTCTAAAAATTCCTTTAAAGATTACGACAGAGTAGTTGCGGTATTTGGCATTCCAGAAGTACCGTTCTAACCATGGCTCATACGAGATCTAGTACGTTTGTTTACCTAAGACCCACAATGTTAAGACAGCTCATCTTGGGCTTTAGCTCTGGGTTTCCTTTGATGCTTACAGGTACCACACTTCAGGCGTGGCTCACTGAAGAGAAGGTCGATATCAAAACGATCGGACTTTTTGCTGCTGTAGGATTTTTCTACGGACTCAAAGCTCTTTGGGCTCCGCTTCTTGATCGTTACGCTCTTGGCCGCTTTGGTCGCAGAAAAGGATACGTGCTAATCTGCCAATTCGGCGTGGCGATAAGCTTATTCATCATGAGCACGCTATCGCCTCAGACTCAGACGACAACTCTTGCCCTTTTTGCTGCCCTAATGGCTTTTTTCTCGGCCACTCAAGATATTGCACTCGATGCTTACCGCGCTGAAAGTCTTGCAAAGGATGAGCTAGGTGCTGGCACCGGCGTATTCATTTCAGGCTACAGAATCGCAATCTATGTCACAGGCGCGTTAGCACTCGTTCTAGCCTCCAAACTACCATGGCAGACTGTTTTTCAGATCATGGGCGGCATGATGTTAGTCACGATGCTCGCATCGCTTACTATTCAAGAATCCAAAGACATCGTACCGATTAAGTCTCTAAAGGATGCCGTGGTACTTCCCTTTGTCGAGTTCTTTACGCGAAAAAGAGCTATAGAGGCTGTGTTATTTCTTATTTTCTATAAAGCAGATTCAATTTTTTCCACGGCTTTTCAGACTACTTTCCTACTACAAACTGGCTACACGAAGCCTGAAATCGCAGCTATCGTAAAGACACTGGGTGTAGGTGCCACACTCTCAGGGGCACTCGCAGGAGGCTGGGTTTTATCACTAAAGAATTTGTCGATGACGTGGGCGCTTGTTGTATTTGGAATTCTACAGGCGGTGACAAATCTAGTGTTCGTGTGGTTAGCTTACATGACTCCTGCGTCTTATAATTTAGCTGTTGGGATTGGATTAGATAATTTCGTGAGCGGACTTGGTGCAGCAGCCTATAGCGCATTTATCATGAGCTTATGTCACAAGAAATTTACTGCCACGCAGTTTGCACTTTTTACGAGTCTCATGGGTCTTGCTCGAACCATCATCTCAACGCCACTAGGTTACCTGCTATCGGCCCTAGGAGTGCAGACTTCAGGCGAGAATATTGTTTTTAACTCTGACGGATGGGCGATGTTTTTTATCATATCCACGTGCATTGCAGTGCCTGGAATCATGCTAGCGTTTAGACAAAGCCTCTGGGAAAAACCAAACACAGCATAACAAGCTTAGCTCTCACGGTTCTGCGCTATAGCTTCTAACAGTCCTTCTAAGACCAGATTCGGAATGTCTGTATCAAACAGGTTTTCTCCTGAAAAAAGCCTAGCAAAACCACCCGTGCCGATGATGGTGGGTTTCTGCCCCAGAAATAAATCTCGCTGGTACCGCGTGCAGATTTCTTTCACGGCGCCTAAGTGCCCGTAGTAAAGACCAGCCTGAATGCTCTCTACCGGACTTCTGCCGCACACTTCGGTTGGCTTAAGTATTTCCACTACAGGAAGTTTAGCAGTCTTGGATTCAAGCGCCTCCATTGAAATTCTAAGCCCGGCCAGTATCGCGCCACCCAGATAGTCTTTCTGGGAAGTCACAGCACAGAATGTCGTTGCTGTACCCATGTCGACGATAATCAGATTCTGACCAGGAAACCTAGCAACTGCTGCAATAGAATTTGCGATGCGATCTGCCCCCACTTCAGCAGGATTTCGGTACTTGATTTTAAGCCCGGTCTTTACACCCGGAACCAAAAGAAACGGTGTAATCCCAAAATACTTCTGAATGGCTCCTCGGATCGAGTGCATGGCATCCGGCACAACACTTGCGATTCCAATCTGTGAAATCTGTCTAGGATTAATTCCATTCTGGCTAAGCACCGCCATCAGAAATAATCCCATCTCATCTGAACTTGCGCTTCGGTCAGAGGATTTCCTGAAAGTAAACACCGGCTCTTTTCGTTCCATAGAAGCCATAGACTCTAGATAGACACCGCCGAATACCTGGGAATTTCCAACATCTAGTAAGAGGATCACTGGATCGCCTCCGCTCCAAGCTTCTTAACAAGGTCTTTTTTACTGGAAACCTGCCAAGCAAACTTGGCCTTAGGATTTAACTTAAAGAAATAACCCTCATGCTGACCATCTGTCCTAGATACTTTATCTAAGGAATTCAAAAAAACCCCATCCGCGGGATAGTGCTCTACGAGCGCCAGCGATCTTGCGCTTGACTCCTCTGTAGTAAGTTTAAATGCAAGAATGCGTATTTTTTTATTCTTAGACCAACTCTTCATTTGGTCTAAGATTTTGGGCTGCGGTATGAGCTCTAGGCTAACGGATTTTTTTGATGAAATTTTATGAGGCGATCTAGATACTTTAAAATCAGAAACTGCTGCACTATGAATGACTGTGTCGTAAGCGTACATTTTAAGCTTATCCCGACAGAGTTCTTCTAAGTCTTTCGAGGATACGAAATAATCTATTTCAATCGTATTCTGAGCCGGATCTGCCGCTAGCGATGCTCTCATGAATTCATCTACTAAATAGGCGCTTTTCTGAGCAATCAGAAGCGATACGTGATGGCCCTGTGCCACCAGATCTCTAGCTAACGCTAGACCCGTGCGGCCCGTCCCAACATTTGAAATCACTCTCACCGGGTCTATGGCTTCTTCGGTTCCACCTGCCGTAATCAGGATGCGTTTCTTTACTGCGGAGACATTCTTTGTGAATTTGTCGTCTTTTAGGTTTAAAAAATGGAGTATCCTCTCTAACGCTTTCTCAGGCTCAAGAAGTCGCCCCACACCCTCATCGCCGCAAGCAAGCTTTCCTTGTTCTGGTTCTAAGAAAACAACACCCCGCTCTTTAAGTGCGTTAACAGATTGGATCGTGGCTGGATGTTCCCACATTCTAGTATTCATCGCTGGAGCTAGTAATAACTTCGGATGTTGTTTGAGTTTCTGCCAATCAAACCCAAGCATGAGCGCGCTTAGAAGGTCTTCACCCAGACCTAAATAAGTTTTATTTATAAAATTCGCTGTCGCTGGATAGATCACTACAAGGTCACTTCTTTTAGACAAGTTTAAATGTTCCATCGCCTGGCCTTCCTGCCACAGCGAGGTCAGTGGCGGTCGTCCAGTAATCCCCTCAAAGGTTGCTGCGCCTATAAACTTCTTAGCACTTTCCGTAAGTACAACATCGACCCAAACGCCGGCTTGGGTGAGTTTCGAGCATAAGTGTGCTGCTTTGAAAGCGGCAATGGATCCTGTCACACCTAGAACCACTCGATCCCGTTTCATCTCAGAACTTGGGGAACTTTCTAACTTAGATTTTAACATTGTCTATCAACCTCACCTCTTCTAACCACGCGGCCACTAAACGACGTCCAAACATTTCGTCTAAATACTCGACCTTAAAACCAGAACTCGTAAGGAGTTTCCGCATCTCATCGAGACTGCCTTGGCCTTTTAGGACCCGATAGATTTCGGCTGCCTTCTTTCTCCCGTCTGGAGAGAGTCTTACGTTTCTAGAACTCATCGCAAGGCCAGAAGGTTCGCGTATGGTTTCACAGGGGATGATTTCGGAGTCTAAGAAATAGGCCTCCGCCATTTGGGAGATCACGTGGTACTGCTGATAATCTTTTTCACCGAAGTACGCTCGTGTGGGTTGAATAATTTGTAGCAACTTCATCACAACACTTAGCACTCCGCTAAAATGCCCGGGACGATACAGGTCCTCTAGATATTTTGTCTCTTCAACCAGAGCGAGCTGATACCGAAACTGATCGGGGTAGAGTGAGCTTGAATCTCTAGGAGCAAAGACAGCGTGAGCGCCTAGGGACTTAAGCATTTTTAGATCATCATCTAACTGCGCGGGATATTTTTCAAAATCAGACTTCTGATTAAACTGCGTGGGATTCACGTAAATAGAAACTACCCCTAGATCGTTCTCTCTAAGAGCAGTCTTCACAAGCTCTCCGTGACCGGCATGCAGGGCGCCCATGGTCGGGACAAAACCTATCGTTTTTTTTTCTGATTTTACTTCAGAAAAATACTGTTTCGCTTGATGAGGTGAATCTAACAAAATCATGTAGCTGGACCTGTTTGATACGATTCGGCTGAATTCGGATAGTCCATTTTATCTACAGCTTCAATGTAATCATTTACGGATTTTCCTATGTGCTCTTCTAAGTTTGCAAAATTTCTTAAAAACTTAGGTTTAAAGTCAGAACGAAATCCAAGCAAATCATGCAGCACTAAGATCTGCCCATCTACATCAATTCCCGCTCCGATACCTATAACAGGTATTCGAACGGATTTTGTAACTTTAGTCGCAAGCGACGCAGGAACGCACTCTAGCACACTAGAAAATGCACCTAATTCCTCGAGCGTCTTCATATCTGCTATGAGTTTGTTACCCTCTGCTTCCGATTTTGCCTGCACCCTCATTCCCCCAAATGCGTGAACAAACTGAGGGGTGAGCCCCAAATGCCCCATCACAGGAATGCCTGATTTTATAAGATGTTTGAGCACGTCTTCTTGGTCCTCGACACCTTCGATTTTGATAGCGTGAGCACCAGCCTGAACGAGTGTTTGAGCCACGCGCGTGGCGTGAGCTTTACCTTGTCTTGTGGCCAGAAACGGCATATCTGCGACAATAAATTTATCTGGAGCTGATCTGCTTACCGCTTTTACGTGTTGAGCGATAATTTCTGGAGTAGCCCCTAAGGTCGTGTCCTCGCCGTAGACTACCATCATGAGACTATCTCCTACCAAGATCGCATCAAGCGCAGTCTTGTTTAGAATGCGTGCGAAAGCTGCATCGTAACAAGTGAGCATGGTTAAACTACGCCCGGTTTGCTTTGCCTCTAGAAACTTAGGAACCGTGATACTTAGTGCCATTGAACGACCTCTCGTGCTGTGAGTTGATATATTTTTTTTAGAAATGCGTTCTTCTTAAGCGCATCTAAGTGCGCCTTGACCATACGAGTGTCCTTACGGACAAGAGGTCCGTTTAAACCTTTTTTTCCAAGTTGTTGCCAGTTGCTAAGACTAGCCTCCATCAGTCGGTGCCACTGCGTGGAAGGCACGCCTAATTTTCTGCCCTTAACACTGACGGCTTCATACAGTACTAGAGGAATAGAAGAAACCAGCACACAAAATGCGTGGTATATTGTTTTGTCTTTTGCGTGGATGAATACCTTATCCCCAAGGAAAATCTGCTTCACTAAAGGCCTAAGATTCGCGCCTTTCCACGTAGCTTGGTGCTCTTTCTCCAAGGTAAATGGCATGTTTCGCCAATCTGGTTTTCGTGTGTTGTTTCTAAGAAGAATCGGATAGGGCGGATGAAAACCTAGCGCATGATCAAAAAAAAGCGCTCCTGAAAAATGAATAAGTGTTGCCTTAGGAAATCTGCGCTTAAGCTTAGTGACAGCGCTCTTAAGTGCGCTGTCTGAGAGTGAAAGCCAAATCACTAAGTTACTCCCAGCTGACAGCTCTCCCGAAGGGTTAAGTTCTAAAGATTTATCTATTTCCTTTAGGTAACTTCTAGCGTCTCTAATCCAATGAAAATATTTAAGCCCGCTTTTCCTCAAGTACGGCGCAAGACTTTGAGCCATGCATCCACGCCCTAGGAACAGGTGCGTGGCTTCGTCTAACAACTTTGGGCGCAGTCGGCGCGCTTGAGGCACAACCTGATGTCTAACCATAACAGTCCTTTCCAGTACCCTTCCATGACACGGATCGAGTCTGTAGTCAGCGTTCTCTATACACTTTGCAATAAGGATTCGTATGAAACCTAACCCAAATCCCCTAGAGGAACTTTTCTCTAGGGGACTTGGGTCTTAACACGTATTAAATTATTTTGCAGCTGCTTCTATCGGTTTATCTGCGGGATTAGCTTCGATATTAGCGGTTACTGTCACTTCATCTCCTAGAATATAACCACCCTTATCGAGAGCTTTATTCCAAACCATATTGAAATCTTTACGATTTAACTTGGTCTTTCCAGTAAAACTGAAAACCTCTTCGCCTTTCACAAACGGATTCTCGGTACTTCCCAAATACTCAAGATCCCAAGTAGCTGGCTTAGTCACACCTCTTAACGTCAAGTCGCCAGAGAGTTCAAACTTGTTCTTACCCTTTTTTTTCACACTCTTGCCAACAAAGGTAATCGCCTCGAACTTGGTCACATCGAAAAAATCTGGGTTCCTTAAATGCTCGTCTCTCTTTACACTAGAAGTGTTGATCGACTTTGCAGCGATCGTGATTTTCACATCTTTTAAAGATGCTTCTGGCTTCTTTGGATCAAAATCAAAACTACCGCTAAACGATTCAAACCTTCCGGTGACATTCGAGGCGAGGTGCTTAATTTGAAACTCCACACTCGAGTGCGAAGGATCCACACCCATAGGGATCGCGTTTGCCTGGAGAGGAACAACAATTAAAGAAATTAGCGCTAAAATATTGACAAAATAGATCATAAATAAACTCCGTAAATAAGGTTTAAAGGGTTGTCGGGAACATACTGGAATTTCCAAGTTTATCAACTGAGGAGTATGCTTAGACGCCAGATTTAAGGTCATGATCTACCTCTCCTGTGTCTCCCTAGACACATTTAGGTAAATGAAACTCCTACCGAAGAGCAGACGTGAAGGTTTGGAGTTTCTATCAGCATTGTTTTGAACGATTTTTAGGCTTAAAAAAAGCCTGGGCCTTCGTGTGTTTAGTTTTAGCCTTAGGCTGCACTCCCAAACTTCGCATTGGACCAAAGCCTGACGCTAACGGTACCAATACTGGTCAACCTAATCTTGGCGTCATGTTATTAGATCCGATCTCTAGTCCCGGAACCATTGACACTCCTACAATCAGAGTCTCTGGTGTTACGAGCGGGGATACGGTCGCAATCTACACCGATTCAGCGTGTTTGGTGGGGAACTTGAAAGCCTCAGGAGTAGCTGCTAGTGCGTCGATTGATTTAGGGTCTTCGAGTTTAGCCCTAGGCAGCTATACGTTTTACGCAAAATCCACGGACGCAGTAGGCAACGAATCTTCTTGCTCGGTCGCAAGTGTTACTTATCAAAGAGTCTCGCCTGCTAGCCTTAGTATTTCCCCCCATACGAGTCCCTATGATTTTGGCGAGGTTGCTGTGGGTGGAACAAAGAGCGTGGTGTTAACCGTTACGAACAGCGGTGGATATGTTGCTAGTAATATCTCATTTTCTTTAGATACTTTTAGCTCTCCAGAATTTACACGCGATACAAACATTAGCTCGAACTGCGGTTCTTCACTCGCAGCAGGCGCGAATTGTAATCTCAAAATAGATTTTGCGCCCACCTCGGTAACGACTTTTTCCACATCCTTCTGTACTTCTCCTCACTTATGAATCAGATGAACTTAGTACTTCAGATTCGATGTACTTTGATTTCACCGGAACAGGAATGAACGGCGCACTTTTAAGTCTCTCCACACCTACTCCTTTGGGTCGAGTGCCGGTCGGCGGGGCAGCGTCATTCTTTATCAATATCTCTAACTCAGGGGACATGTCAGCTACGCTGACGGGCCCTACAAACATAGATACCGTTACGGACATAAGCGATCTTACGACAGCGCGTACTGATTTTATCTACGTTGGTGGGAGTTTCCCGGGCACCTTGGGTACTTGTAGTACTACCCTAGCAGTCGGAGATAACTGTACGGTCCAACTTTCTGCGGTCCCACAAACAGAGGGGCATCAAGGTCTAAACTATGGTTTCAGCTATGATGCTGGCGGATGGAATCGTACCGTTAGCACACCGATAACATATTTCGCCCTACCTGTCATGATCGCTACTCCAAACCCTAAGTCCAACTGGACATTTGATTTGGGAGAAGTGCCTGAGGCAACCGGCGCGGCCTATATGCCACTTATTATCTTTAATCCTAACGACCATAACACCGATATTTCCGTAACACGGGATACCTCTGCGCCTACCAACTGTGGACCAGATTTTACCTACACAGGCGGGGTCTATCCAGGGAACGGGATCTTATCCTCTCCGATTCCTCTATGCTCCACTACACTTGCTGCCAATTCGAAATGCCGGATAGAACTCAAGTTTACTCCGTCGACTAGTCCTCAGTCCCTCTCCTGTCAGTTTCGGGTGGATGCTACCAGCGCTGAGAATACAACCTATGTGGCGAGCCAGGCTCCAATGGCGACCATCACCGCGGGGGCGATAACGACTGTAGGAACCTCTTGCGCTTGTAATCCAGTAGATAGCGTGAACTTCGGCGGAGGTAATGGCGCGGCGAGCACGCCTTGGCAGATTTGCTCGAACGCACACCTCGCAAGAATGCATTCGCAGTTTACAGCAAACGCGGGCTGGAACGGAGCTTACTTTATACAGTGCTCAGATATCAATGTAGCAGGAAACTTAACACCGATTGGTTGTGATTCCGCAAGTGTGTTTAATGGTCATTATAACGGCTTAGGAAATCGTATTCAAAACGCTACCCTCTCAGGCTCTGGCACGTGCGATGTCGGAGTGTTCTCTAGGGTTGGGGCACTGGGTACTGTTTCAAATTTAGGTGTCTCAGATGTGAGTTACACTGGAAACATCACGACAACAGGCTTAGGAGTAGGCGCGATTGCGGGATTTAATGCTGGGAATATTTCAACTGTCTGGTCAACGGGAGCAATTTCAACCGGAACCACAACTGCGGCACCCCTCTCTGTCGCAGGCTTAGTGGGAAATCCTAACAACGGGGTCACGTCTTCCCCTCTCTCAAACTCCTGGTCGATGGCTACCATCACTAGTCCTGCCGCGACTCACTCGAACACTCTTGTGTCAGGTTTGGCAGGGTACGGGGACGTGGAAGATAGCTTTTTTGCGGGGAGAATTACAGATGCAATTGGGGTTTATAACGCTGGCATTGTATCTCAAGGTATTAATGTTCGAAACGTTTTTAGTGTAGGCGAAATCAATGGGGTCGGAGATTCTAGCGGGATCTCCTCTACCATCACGCCAAGCGCTTCGTTTATTCCAGAGAACCTAGCAAACTACGGCGACATCAACGCATATTCATCTTCAACAGGAATTGCAGGAGAACTTTATGCAACAAACGGCGCCGTCACTTACTCCCATCTTTTTAACTACGGGAACTTGACCTCAGAGGTAGGTGTAGCGATTGGATTAGTTAATCAGCTATGGAACTCCGTATCCGTCGACCAAGCATTATCGATCGGCAATCTTACAGGATTTAGTGCCCTAGGAGCCTCCAACAATATTGGGAATGGCACAGTTTCACGTCATGAAGTGTTGGCGAATCTAACGAGTACGAACAATGTTATAAATCGTGTTATAGCGGGGATCGCGGCAATTCTCCAAGGAACCCTAACCAATAGTTATTTTTTCGGCGAAATGAATGCGGGGATTGGATCCGATCGCCTAAGCGGTTTAGTGGATACTTCATTTGGCACGATGACAAATAACTATTCGTTTATCACTAAAACCACAGGCGCTATTCAAAGTACTCATCTTTGCGTGAGGTCACCTCAACTAGGCCATTCGGTGACGAATCAATATGGAATTTATTCCTCAGGCGGCGATTTGATTTCAGGCACTATACAATCGCTTAGTGGGATGGGTGTTTTAAATACCACAACGGGTTGCACTAGTACCCTAGGTGCCACCACCGCTATCAACCAAGGTTCTTATTCAGGCTGGGACTTCACAAACATCTGGTCATTGCCTGGTACCTGGACACAAACTCCAGGCATTCAGCATTAGTTGGTATCCCGAAAATTACAGGAAGTTAACAGCAAGCTACACGATTCACGTGGGACGCTACAGATACCGCTGATTCTCTTCGTGAATCATGCCGATAATGAGGCTCATTTTTGAGAAATCCGTAAGCGATGCCTCTTCGTTTCGATGAAGAAGCTCTAAAATTCGACTTTCTATAAACCTAAACATCGGCGAATAGGCAAAGGTCCTGACAAAAGCCTCTAACCCACGCTCCATACGAATACGGTAAGATCGGTGCGATACGGCCATGGCTCTTTCAACGGAGTTTAAATCTTCTTTAAGTCTCACGTGAGCGCCGTCAGACAATTCTCTGAGCGCATGCTCGATCGTGGGCCTAAGAAGCGCTCCTGTCGAAATGACATCTTCGATATCGCCAAATACCTTCTCATCAGACCCCACCAAAGATGGGTGTGCGTCTAACTGAGATTCAGTTTTTTTATTTAGAGACGATTTTCTCATCGCTCCCCCCCGCGAGAACGTTTCGGACTTTTATTGTCTCTACTTAAGGAAAAGAAGGCAAGCCTCTAGGTCTTTTTTGTTTTATCTCTTAACGATTTAAAAAATTTCTTTAACAATTGTCCGAACCTGTCTTCTGGAAGACAAGAAACTAAAAACCGATGTGGAAATCTAGCATTCTCGTGGATCGAGTAACCTAGCGAAAGAGCCCCACCTTTTTGATCATGCGCCCCAAAATAAACCTCCTTCACGCGGGCTTGCTGTGCAGCGCCTAAGCACATGGGACAGGGCTCCAGAGAAACATACAACACACACTCCTCTAGCCTATAGGTTCCAAGAGCTTGAGCCGCCCGCTCTAACGCCAGCACTTCTGCGTGCGCGGTAGGCGACTGCTTTGCTTCACGCTCATTATGGGCTTCTGATATTATAGCGCCGTTTAAAACCACCACCGCGCCTACGGGTACCTCGTCCAGTGCGGCTGCTCTCTCAGCAAGCGCATACACTCGGTCCATAAAGGGCCGGTGTGTTAATGTGTTTTGATCGCTAAAAACGCCCATAGTACGTCAAGAAGAGGCAACCGAATCAGCAGCTGAGTGCGTACCGAAAACCGACCGAGCTTTCAGCTCCTCTAGCTTCTTTGCATACTCTGTCTCAGAAAGTTTATCGCGCTTCTGCTCAAGCCCTTGATACTGTCCAAGCAGAAAACACGCTCTTTTTAGAAGCTCTTTATCCGCTTTCGTGAGTTCTTTAAACATGAGGCCTACCCCTTGCGGACGCGTCACCGTAGCCTCTGTCATCCACACGACCACGCCTGGCATTTGGAACTCAGCGCCAAAAAGAGGAAACTTAACAACAAAGCGATCGCCCATAGAGAACTTGTATTTTGTTTTTAAAAAACACCCACCCACAGAAAGGTCTAAGATCATGCCTTCCACGGTAGTTCCTGCATGGATGCCGGTAGCTTTTGCGTTCAAACGATACCTAGGCTTCGTTTCCCACCACCTAAGCTTTGGCAGAAAATACGGCACCCTAATTTCTCTAGAAACCAGATACCCAAGCGCAAAGAGGAGCCCGATCGAGAGTAAATATGCATACGCTGTGTGGTGGGTAGCCCCGTACTTTATCGCCAGAATTGCATTAGCGATCGCAACCCCCACCGAAGTGATCAGAAACATCGTCCAACACCAACGCGTGACTTCTTTCAATCCATAACCGGTGATGATTCCAGAGATAGAAAGAAATAGGTAAGACCAGGTCACAAATGCGGTCGAGAGGATCTCTTTCGGAAGATCAAACAAAATTGTCGCATACAGCGCATAGGTCACAGGAAAACCCAAATACAAATACGATATGCCCTTTAACAGTTTAGTGGTGTGTTCTTTCACGAGGATTGTTGTAATCTAATCATTATAAATTTGTCGAATTTAAGCGCATCCACTAAGAACCAGAGCCATATGGCAAACAAAAACCTACAAGCACCTGCGCTACCCTCCAATGAGCCGATCCTCGATTATATCCCGGGATCTAATGAAAGGCTTGCCTTAGAGGCTGGACTGGAAACCGTGGCAAAAGAGTGCCCTCATATTCCAGTCATCATTAATGGCAGGGCGGAAGCGAGTTCTCTGCCCAAAAAATCAGTTGTCATGCCCCACAATCACCGCCACGTGCTTGCGACCTATGCGCCTGCGTCTGAAGACCAGATTCGATCTGCGATCACAGGTGCTCTAAAAGCAAGACGCCCCTGGGCTGAGAGAACCTTTGAAGAACGACTCGCAGTTTTTGAAAAAGCAGCGGACCTGATCGCAGGACCTAGGCGCGGGATTTTTAACGCTGCCACCATGCACGGCCAATCAAAAAATTGTTTTCAAGCTGAGATCGACTCCGCGTGTGAGCTTGTGGACTTCTTTAGATTCAATGCGCATTTTTACCGCGAAATTCTAACCGAACAACCCATCTCCACCGAACAAGCACTCAATCGGACCGAATACAGAGGCCTTGAAGGATTTATTTCAGCAATCACTCCGTTTAATTTTAGCGCCATTGCAGGAAATTTACCGGTAGCGCCTGCCATGGCTGGCAATGTGGTCCTTTGGAAGCCTTCCAATACCCAGCTTCTTGCAGCTTTTTACACTTATCAGATCTTGGTTGAGTGCGGCCTCCCTGACGGCGTGATTCAGTTTCTACCAAGCGAGGGGGCTAGTTTCGGCAGAACTATTCTTTCGAGTAGCGATTTTGCTGGGCTTCATTTCACCGGCTCGACCCACACTTTTGAGACATTGTGGAAGGGCTGTGCTGAGAATCTTAGTAAGTATAAAACCTTCCCAAGGCTCGTCGGCGAAACGGGTGGAAAGAATTTCGTTTACGCCCATGAGTCTGCGGACCCCAAAGCATTGATCACAGCGCTTGTAAGGGGAGCGTTTGAGTATCAGGGACAGAAGTGCTCCGCCGCCTCTAGAGCCTATATTCCAGAGTCCTTGTGGAAGAAAATTAAGCCTGAGCTTATTGAAACTATTCAAAGCCTAAAGCCCGCTCCAGTCACAGATTTCAAAGCGCTTATCAATGCTGTCATCGATCAGGCGTCTTTTTCAAACATGATGCGCGTTTTTGCAAAAGCCAAAGAACAATCAAGCGCTTCACTGCTTGTGGGGGGCAATGGAGACTCTACAACAGGCTATTTTATCGAACCCACACTTTATGAAGTCTCTGACCCCGGGTCGTTTCTGATGACAGAAGAATTCTTTGGACCCTGCTTAGCGGTCTACCCCTACAAAGATCAAGAACCCACTGCGTCTGTCATAAAGTTAGTGAACGAATCCACGGAATATGGGCTTACTGGCGCCATCTTAGGCCAAGATCCACTTTGGATCAAAGAGGCCACAGCTGGGCTCTCAGAGTCGGCTGGAAATTTTTATATCAACGACAAGCCTACGGGCGCTGTAGTAGGGCAGCAGCCTTTTGGGGGTGCAAGAAAGTCTGGAACCAATGACAAGGCAGGTAGCAAAATCAACCTCTACCGCTGGTTGTCGCCCCGCCTGGTAAAAACGACCTATTACTCGCCCACGCAGATTTCTTATCCATTTCAGATGTAGTGTCAGCGCAATAAAATTGAAGGCTTGCAGAATGTCGGTTTAATTTTCTAAAGTATTGCTATGTACTTTAGGCCATGGCCACTTGTGATTTTAGCCATCATTCAATGTTTAAATCCGATCACAAGCGTACTTTTATCCGCGTGGGCTTCTCAGCTTCCCCCAAGCCTTTGGTTTCAAGGTTTTTTTCAAGGGGTTTCGATGTTCACGCTTGTAGAGGTTTTTCTTCTACCTTGGATTCAAGGGCTCCTGATTTTTTTTGCAAAACGCTGGGGATTTTACGTCATCATTTCTATTACGGGATATATTTTAGCATCTAACATTAGAGAAGCGTCTTTGAGCCATGCTCACGGCGCTAACTTTCTAGCATTTCTTGTGGGAATAATTCTTAATTTAGGATTGATCGTTTATTTTTTTCTCCCCTCTGTAAGAAGTGTTTATTTCAGAAAAGATTTAAGATGGTGGGAGTCCTTACCTCGTTATAAAACTAATGTCACGATCACTGTTGAAAATGAAGATCATGTGAAAACGAGCGCCACGCTGGTCGACCTTTCACTTGGTGGTGCCGGTGTCAGCATTTCTGACGGATTCATTAACCACGAAGATATTATAAGTTTGCTGATACCCTATCAGAACAAAACGATCCTGATGAGAGCGATCGTGGTTTACGGCAGATCCTTAGGTCATGGGCACACACGGTACGGCCTAGAATGGGTGAATTCTCCAGAGGAAGACCGCACACTCATTATGAAATGGGTTTACAGCCTAGAGAAGAACGAGGCTAAGCAGTCAAGATCTCTACCCAGTCTCAGCGAAGACTTTCTTGTATGGTTTAGAGAGGCTAAACGTAATCCTAAGGTTTGGGTTCCAAGACTTCCAAAATCGAAATAGCTTCTCATTCCACCGAGCGAACCTCTACTTCGTCTTACTGATTGAGCACTACCCAATCAATACCACCTCGTAAGTCGCGTAAAACCGCAATGAATGTCTGTACTGCAGGCGGAGAGTCATCGGCTGTAAATTCATTGGTTTCATCTGGAGAGGTGATTGAGCGCTTCACTTTCCCGCTAGAAACAAACCAACTGATCGATAGGGTTTCTGCTAGCGTTTGGAATCCGGTTTGCGCACTTAAGATGTAGGATTCTCTAGAACCTGTGGCGATATCCGCAGAGAGCACTCCACCTGACTGTGCGATGGAGTTAAGCGTTGGATTTAGGTTTTTCACTGGCTTATTAGAAACGATGAGGCGCTTGATCGCTGCATAAGTAGCGCCCCCAGTAGGAGTGAATCTTAAATCTAAGAGATAAGACACACCGTTATAAAGAGTTTGTGCGGTTCTCGTAGATCCAGTTAAAGGATCTAGTGTGATCAAGCTGGAGCCTGGTACGGTAACCGTAAAAAGATTCGTTAAACTCGCGGTATAATTTGTAGCGGCTAGAAACGATCCTGCCGCTATTGTGCCACTCGTAACCACAACACGCGTAGGATTGTTATCACAATTTGCATCTGCGCCGATACTGACGCCAGGATCCAAACAAGCAGATACAGAATAAGCAACCGACCTTGCCCCCGCACCTTCGATGTCAGATAGCAAAACAGAAACATTGACGTCTGGATCACCTACGGCCACTTCGGGATTATTCATTTTAATACCAAGAATACGAAACTCTCCAAGCTCAGAAATTTTAGGCAGATCGTTTGCGCAGCCTGAGACAAATGCAAGCACTACCCCTAGTATCTGAAGTCTTATTGTATTCATTTAAAACTCCCCTTTGATACCGAGTGTAGGAAGAATAGGTAGCCCCATAATGTCTTGCCTTTGAGCATAATTATACGAATACGAAACCGTCTCTGTGTTTTTTCGATTTAAAACATTCTGAATATCAAGATAAAAGGTAAGGATCCATTTGTTATAAATCCACTTCTTATCATAGCGAATATCTAGCGACCAAAAAGGCGTCACACGTTCTGAATAAAATCCCCCCCGCGTAGGAATAAACGTTCCCTGATCTCCATCAAAAGTAGAACCCACAACAGGAGTAAATGGGTTTCCTGTTACATAGCGGTATCTACCAGACAGTCTGCGGTTCTTCGAAAACTCATAGGCACCTAGAAGATTTAGATTATGCGTTTGATCAAACTCGGCCGAGTTCCATGGACGCGTGGAGTTTCGAGACTGACTTCGAAGGAGTGTATAGGTGACCCATCCTTGAAAATGCGCTCTTTGATACTTTAATTGAGATTGAACGCCGTAAGCTCTGTTGGTTCCATCGTTATTAAAAAACTCAGGTCTCGATTCACCGTTTCGGTTGATCGTTTTCGTGGAGGTTTCGATCACTCGGTCGGTGTATCTGAAGAAAGGCCCAGCTTCTACATCGAATCCATCGACGTTTGATTTTTTAAAATCATTTTTATACTGAATCGCTAGATGGTACGACCGCAGAGACCTGATGTCGGGGTTCCCGCCTTCAATGGAACTCTGGCGCTCTTCAGGCGGCTGATAGTAGACGCCACTAGAAACGCTCACCTTCTCGTACTGCGAAAAACTCTGCTCCGCACTCACTCTAGGACCAAGCAAATACTCTTTCGTTCTGTCAAACACATCAAGCCTTAAGCCAGGACGTAAAAGAGTATTCTCTCCTAATTTGAGCTCTTGAATCGAATAGAGACCATAGTTATGAGATGCAGTGTTTTTAATTAGCACTTGATCTCGTGTGCGATCATCGATGGGATTAAACACTCCGCCCAGATCCACAAATTCAGGAAGGCTGAGTGATACATCCGCAAGCGCGAATCTATGGTCTATTCCATAGATTGAGTTTAACCGCTCACTTGCTTTGTAATCCACATCTGCCCGCGTTGTTAAGACCTTGGTCTTTAAATTAAAATAATCCTCCCCTGCCCTAAAACTTACCCAGTCCCGCCCCAACCCTAATGAAGCCCTGGCGGTGAGCGAATCTGAATAGTTGTAGGTAAACTGCGGAATTACGCGAAAAAACGCGGTTTTACTGGAGAAGCCTCCCTTTAGGTTGGGATCATCATTGAGTGCGTCTTTTAAGACGAGCGCTAGAGTATCTTGAGATGCAATGTTTACAAGTTTAAACCTCGTCTTTTCATTTAATGGCCGTTCGTAAACAAAGGTGGAGTCATCAAAATTAGGCGCAGCTGTTAGGTTTAGCGAGTCGTTTCTTTTTGCAACCTGCTTCAGCACAGTTCCAACGTAGCTTTTTCTGATTCCAAAAAAATAACTGCCTTTTTCTCCAGCAGGACCCTCGATCGCACCGCCCGCATTAAAAATATCCACATAGGCAAATCCTCTCGTGCGAGTACGCTCGGGCTTTTTCGTCCAGACCCCTACCAGACCTCCTACGGCTCGTCCGAAGTTAGGAGAATAACCAGCAGATAAGTAATCAATGCGGTCAATGGACTCGGGCACCACGACAGAACTTAAGCCCGCGAAATGAAAAATGATCGGGACCTCGTGCCCATCAATTGTATATCTAGTATCCTCGGGCGCTGCTCCTTGGATCACCACCTGGGCAGAGAATCCCTGAGGTCTTGCTACCCCAGGCAGGTTCTGTACTGCTCTTACAGGATCGCCTGCGCTACCTGGTAAAGACCTAGCTAGATTACCAGAGAGTGATTTTCTAGAGGGATCTAAGCGATCTCTGTTTGAGGTCACTTTGGTTTCAAAGACCTGATAGCTTGTTTTTTCTAAATAGATTTCGTTTACCGACGGCAGAGATTTTAAAGAATCTCTGATAAACGCGCGTTCGTATTTTTCGTAGCCCGCAACCTGTATCACGATCTGATGATCTGTCTCTGGAATTTGACTGAGATCATTTAATCTAATCCCACCTTTGTCGTCCGAAGTTAAGGATGTACCGCTTGGGAGAAAATACATCGTGGCTAAACTCATGGGCTCTAGTGTGCCTTTTTCACGAAGAAGAAACTGCACGTCTCCATAAGCTAGCGGAAGTGCGAATGGACCAAGAAATAGGATGAGATAATTTTGAAAAGAATATTTTTTTTTGTGAACAGTCACTCTAGGACAAAACGATACGAATATCGGATACGCACAGCAACGTTTGATTCGTTAACACGTGCGGGCACAAACTCAAAACTCCTCACAGCGCCTAGTGCAGCCTGAATAAGCTCTTCATCTGGACCGGATACTAATTCTGCTTGTCGCACCTTGCCTACTGCATCAATTAAAATATCCATGATGACCGGGCCTTCAACATTTCTTCGCCTAGCACCCTGTGGATAGGGAATTTTATACTCGCTTTTTAACTTGGGCATTTGAGACACAAGGTAAGGCGCGGTTGGAATGGGAATCGCATCTGCGTCTGAGGCCTGAAGCTTTAGATCATCTTCAGACTTAGCAGTCGTGTTGCCTGCTTTCACGGAAGTAGTGCTTTCATCTGGGTTGTTCGACTGAAGAGCGTTTTTCTTTACCCCAAAAACTGCGCGTTTACTGGGCTCTTCTTTTAGTTTTTTTTCTTGCTTGGGCTGAGAGAGAGCAGAAACCGAAGTTGATGCGGTGGGATTAAAAAGAACCTCATCCAGCACCACTATTTCTCGAGTTCGTTTGGCTAAAGTTAATAGAATAAGCCCGATTAACAAACACCCGTGAAGCGCAAGAGAGAGAGCCATAGATTTTCGGAAAAAGGTCATACTCTCCTCTCAGAAAAAACCTCGAGATCTTGCCTACTGCTTTACTACTTCCACTGCAAATCGTTCGACCCCTGCTCGCTTTAAAAGGTCTATCGCTCTCACCACATCTCCGTGCTTAGCTTCTTTATCCGCCGATAAAAGCCCCTGGATTGTAGGATTCGATTTTACCTTCTCCGCTACAGTTGCAAGAAATTGCTCTTCTTCTAGAGGAACTCCGTCCAAAAGAATCTGTCCCTGAATGTTCACCGCCACTCCTAAGGTTTGCGATTGTGCGGCGTCTGAGGTTTGAGACTTAGGTAACTTTAGCCCAATGGATTCTTTGAGAAGCGTAGGAGCCGTCACAATAAAAATAACAAGCAACACAAGAACGACATCTACAAACGGAGTGACGTTAATCTCGGACATGAGAGAGTCATCAGAACCCCCTCCGTCGCTATCAAGTTTAAACGCCACGGCTATGACCTGCTACGGTTGCACACTCTTGATCTCGTCTAGACTCGGCCTCTCCGATCCAAGATTTAATTTTAGTTTGATAATAGTTATAACTGATCACAGCAGGAATCGCGACAAAGAGCCCTACCGCGGTTGCTACTAGCGCTTCTGCTAGAGACAGAATCACTGCATTCATTCCTGTCGTGGTGGTAGAAAGAGTGCCAAATGCCTGAATGATTCCTAAGACTGTTCCAAACAATCCAATAAATGGAGCGTTTGCACCTAATGTGGCAAGCACCGTTAAACCTTTTGAAAAGTCCCTACGTTTGTCTCTCAGGTGGGCGCTCGATACAAATTGAATAGATTCAGTATTTCTAGGCGCACTTTGGATAGCTTTAATGAAGTTTGCACCTTCTATTGAATCTTTGAAGTTCTGCCCCATAAAAGCTAAAGACTTCTTCCGCTCTAGAATGACACTCACTGACCAGACGGAAAGTCCGAACAGAAATAATAGTACCGCTTTAGTGGAATACCCCACAAACACGATCCAGCCTGCTTGTTCCATAGTCGCTTCTCCTTCACGTGAGGGAAGCTTAGCGGGAATTAGTGTTCGCGCTCAAATGAAAACTCAATACGACGCTCTAGTCTGTCGACCGTTGAAGACGGCGATCTAGTCGCGCGCGCCCAATCCTCAGGGGTTCTAAGCTGGGTTCGCATTCTCGCTTCATCGAGGAGTTTCTTTCTGGAGAGAGCGTCCTTTAAGGCCACGAGCCTTCGATTTCGGTACTCATAGTCCGAGCCCTTCAAGGCAGGATCCTGTGCGGCTGGATCAAACCAACCCCGAATCACAAGCACAGATTCTTCGTTAGCTAAACTTAGTTTTCCAATTTTTTTCAAAATGACATCTGCTTCATCCTGCACGCGATCAGAGACGCCGTCTTTAAAAAGAGCTGCCTCTAATACGGAGAATTTCATGGTTTCAATCATGATCTGATCGCCAGAGCTTACAATCTGGTCATTGCTGTTGTCAGGCGTTTCTGCTTTCGTGTTGCCCTCTAGAACAGGTTTAGAAGGTTTATCCACCATCGCCTCTGGGACCTGTCCGTTAGCGCCTCTTAGCACTGAATCGCCAGCACCCGTTTTATCCCCAAGAGGAAACGCCTCGTTTGAAGCCATATCGATCCGTAGTGCGCTCGTAGGATTCGTAAAATAACTGGCTACTGCTGATTTTGTTTCTTCGTCTGAACCCATCAGCCACATCACCATAAAAAAACACATCATCGCAGTCACGAAGTCAGCGTATGCAACTTTCCACGCACCGCCGTGAGCGCCCGCATGGCCCCCTTTTTTCTTCTTTACGATAATTGGTGCTTTACCCTTGTCGGCCACTGTGTCCTTTCTAAAAAAACCCTAAAATTAAGCCGCTGCCTTACCTGCGTTCGAGGTAGCTTTATCCACCTCTTCAAAGCTCGGTCTCACCACGGGTGGAATAGATCGTCTAGCAAACTCAACGCACACCTTTGGGGAACAATCTTTAGCATAAGCAAGAACAGCCATTTTTATCACATTTAGAATCTGACCATTGTCTGCGATCTGCATTTCCATTTTGGCGGCAAGCGGCTGGATAAATCCGTATGAAATGAGAATCCCAAGAAAAGTTCCCACAAGAGCAGCAGCAACCGATTGACCGATTACTTCTTTACCTTGTGATAGTTTACCCATCGTTTGCACAACCCCAAGCACGGCTGCCACAATCCCTAGACCAGGCATCGCATCTCCCACTTTAGATGTCAGTGAGGGTGCTCTTAATTCTTCGACGTGTAGAGTTTCGATATCTTTATCCATTAATTCTTCTAAATCAAAAGGCGACATCGGAGAGGAAATCTGTACTTTCAGTGTGTCTGTAAGAAAATGAATCGCGTGGTGATTCGCAAGCACTGCGGGATAGCGTTTGAATATATCGCTATTTTCTGGCTTCTCTACGTGAGCCTCTAGCGCAAGTGGGTTTCCTTTTGCGGTTTTAATTAACTCATAAAGAAGCATTAAGGTTTGCGTATAGTCGGCTTTAGAGATGCCTTTACCGGAGATAGACACTTTGATCTGATGAATCAGCTCTTTCATCACGGGACCGGAGGCAGAAATCATCACACCACCGCCTGCAGCTCCGCAGATAATAAGCACCTCGGCGGGCTGCCATAAGACGGCTAGATTTCCCCCGTGCATGGCATAGGGGCCAAGCACCATCACGCAAACTAGTATTGATCCAAGTATAACGCCCATAATGAGTGATTCCTATCCTCTCCTGAATAGATCGGCGCCTTGCTCTTAAACCTTTAGGACTTGTTGACGGATAATCCTTAACAATCTTTACAATTGGGCTTATGCCGCCTAAAACCGTGCTCAAACTTCTTTTAGGAGAACCCTATTAAACCGCAAAATCGTCGCTTCTCACCCACCGACAGAAACACACTACGCGAAGTCTTCTCGCTTAAGCCTGTTTTAAGCGAATTCGGGGTTGAGCCCCTTTTAGAGCAAATCCGAATTGAATCTCTATCGACAGATTCTCCTTATTTCATGAATCAGCTTTTTTCCGGTGTCACCCCCGAGTCGATCTCAGCGGATCGGTTGATTGCGGAGACAAAAACCACTCTTGCTACAGAAGAAGTAAGCCCAGCATTCACTGCGATCGAAGAAGAGGTCGTTTGCGCTCTCTCCGCACTTGCAGGCTGGGAGCGGAATAAAGCAGAGGGTATTGCGGTAGCGGGCGGAAGTGCCGCTAATTTTCTTGCGCTTCAGTGTGCGAGGCAGAGGTTATTGCCAGAGTATAAATCTGTGGGGATGCAAGGGCGTAGGCTTCAGGTTTTCGTCTCTAAAGACGCACACTATTCCTTCAGAAAAGCAGCAGTGGCCATGGGTTTGGGGCAAGACAATATCATCGAAATTGAAGTCGATAAGAAAAGACGGATGGACCCAGCCGCACTAGCGTCCGCAATTTCTAACGCTGAAGAGAGTGGCGCTACTCCTCTCATGGTCGCTGCTACCGCAGGTACTACTGTTTACGGCAGCTTTGACCCGATTGATGCCATCGCGGAGGTGTGTAAAAAGAAATCCCTGTGGCTTCATGTCGATGCTGCTTGGGGTGGACCGATATTATTTTCTAACGCTCATAAACACTATATGCAGGGGATTGAGCGTGCGGACTCATACACTTTTGATGGGCATAAACTCTTAGGTGCAAGTTTAAACGCGGCCCTCTTTCTCACGAAACACCAAGGAATACTGCTAGCCGCAAACGACGTCTCAGGGGCAGACTATCTCTTTCACAACCAAGATCAGACGGTCGATCGAGGACGAATGTCTTGGCAATGTATGCGTAGAGCAGACGTGCTGAGCCTCTACTTTATCTGGAAGCGGATGGGTGCTGAAGGCTTAGGTCAATTTGTGGATGGACTATTAAATTTGCAAAAAGAATTTGTAAAATGGATACGCACTGAAAAACGACTGATGCTAGTACAAGATCCAGAATTTCTAAATATATGCGTACGAGTCCTGCCAAGAAATGAAGCCTCAGCACCTCTTGATTGGGCTAAAAATATCAGGGAACAGCTGATTAGAAAAAATCTCGCCATGGTGAATTATTCTAGTGATGAAAACGGAACTTTTCTAAGGCTGATTATAGCTAATCCTAAACTCACGCTCCCACATTTAACAGAGATCATGACCTGGGCGCTAGAGGAGTAATCCGCTCACAAGCTACTAAAAAAACCTACTGCAGCTATATTGGTGAGCAAGAATCTAAATCGTAACAGTGTCAGGAATGACCTATGTCAGCATTCTATAGAATAAAACCTAATATATTTAACTGTTTAATGATGCGATGAAAATTATTCCTTCATGGCCCTACGTTTGCACTAACTAGTCTTAAATAAGGGGAAAACAGTCATGAAAAAAATAGTAGTATCTATAGGCATTGGTCTGATTACGTTAAACTCATACGCTCAAACGAAGGACGAATCTAAGCCAAAGATTCGCGTGGAAGTCCAGGGTGGTATAGGAGGTTTAAATAAAAATGAAACACTTACGCACTCAAAAACAGGGCCATATGGTAGCAGACATTACACAGTTTTAGACGTAAATTCTAAGGCAAACACGTCGTATCTGGGTGTTCAAGCTTTAAGGAAGCTAGGAAAGAGCGGGAAAGTAGAAGTCGGCGTATCTTTAGGGTTATTAAATTCTACGGAAAAATACGAGGCCTTCGGTTTAGGCACTTCCTATGTGGTATCGCCGATAATGCTCGGGTATGACCCAAACAACCCACCTCCTATCAACGCACCACAATCAGGAGAAGTTGTCCTCAGCCAAACAGCCATTAAAAAATATGGTTTAAAAGAAACTCGTTCTGCGGCTGTGGTAGGAATGCCCGTTAGGTATAACATTCTTAGCAAATCAAACATAGAGGTGTATACGCAGGCGACACCTGCAGTTGCCGTTGTAAGAAAGACTTCAACTTCATCTGTCAGCAGTGTGCGCGACCTCTCAAGCTTTACCTTAAATTCTAAAAGTCTGGCTGAAGAATCTATGCCAAAGGGTTCGAATCAAAACTCCACTGAAACTTTTGTGCAACCACAGTTTAGTTTGCAAGCCGGGGCAGACTTCAGGTTTCGTGCAGGAAAAACACCATTATACGCTGGAGTTTACACCGAATTGACCGCTAAGAATAGCAATAACACTGAGTGGGCTAACAAGAATCCCGCAAGGCTAGGAGTAGGAGGAAGTGCAGGGTTCAAACTGGGAGCTCCTTTAACTGGGAAAAAAGTTAAGCCAGCTAAAATCTAGTCATCATTCTACTTAAAACAAATGAGAAGGTCGGCCTTACTTACCGTTAGCCTACCTTCTCATTTGCATTTTTTTTAGAGCCTAAAGTCCGTGCACTCAAAAAATAAAAATGCGAATTCAGAGCACCACGAGCGCCACTAGAGAGACGCACACAGAAAGTAAAACCCAGAATGAAAGCCTTTTCGACTGCATTCCAAAGAGATTAGAAAATAAAACTAAATTCACAGCAATTGGACTCACTGACATAATCCGTAGCACCTGTCTGAAATCCTCAGAAAAAAGACCAAACCTAGCTCTATCTAACTCTATCATTCCTAGCGCGCCTAACGGCCAGACCAGATACTTTACCAGAAACAAGCCTATGCCTAAGCGTCCACGCACACTGACTAAAGCCATTGAGCGAGAAGTAGTAGCATTCAGTGTCTGAGAAAGCGTCATACCAAGAATCACCATCCCAAGCGTCACATAAGCTCCTCGTAGTGTGCGGGCTAACTCTAAACCCACAATACCCGGACCTCCGAATATCTTGCTCACTATTATTCCAACCGCTATCGCATAAATAGCTGGTAGCTTAAGAGCCTGTTTAATAGCTTGTTTTCTGTCCCATTGATTCCTAGCTAAGATGTACGCGCCCACTGACCCTTCAAAAAAAATAAACGCTAAAGTCACCGTAATGAGAGATGGAAGTGCCTGCTCTCCCACCAGAGCCACCACCGCTGATAAACCGAAATATCCTGTGTTTGCTGTACCCGATGAGAACGCAAGCAGCCTTGACTCTGTATCCGTGAAACCCAAGCAGCGCGTCCACCTGAGTATGAGAAGCGCTAGAAAACAGGACATCATCGCAACTATAAGCGCCACCCCTAAGAAACTTGCCTGAATGGGCTCTATCATCACGTTAAGAGCAAAGGCCGGAGGCATCACACCATAAACCAGAAACTTAACTAGCGGCTCTCTCTCAATACGTCCAATACGGCCGATCACGGCTCCTAGGAGTATCAGAAACGCTAGGGGCGCCATTTTTAATAATACTTCTAGGGTGTGTGAAAACTCTGGTAATATGGCCATAGGGTGCGTGAAGAAAGAACAGAAAAATCAATTATCCTTAGGGCGCAAGTTTACCAAGAAAGACATCAGATCGTAACCGCTTTCTGCCAAGGATCGGGAAAAGTGCAACTTGTCGCTCAGAATTCCGTTTCCTCAAAGCGTTACGGTGGTGCGCTTCACGTGCTCACTGCCTCTGAACTCACATTCGTGGTGAGACCAGAGCGCGAGGTCTGGCAGTTAAACGAGGCGACCCAGATTCATGCCTTTCAAGATATTCGCACTTCCTTTGAGCGTCTAAGTTTAGCGTCTGTTTTTCTAGATATCGTTCAGCGCACAGCTCAACCTTACGAACCGTCGCAAGAGTTGTTTATACTCCTTTCAAACGCTCTCTACGCACTTCATGAGAACTCTGGCCAGTATTCCAAGAACGAACCTACGATCCAGTTAGAGATTTATTTATACCTGGTTAGTTTTCTCTCTAAAATTCTTCAGTGGAACGGCACACAACCGCAGCTACTTTATTGCCTTGAGTGCAAGCTCCCTTTAGACAGTCATTCGAAATCATCCATGAATTTTCTGATCTCGCGCGCGGGATGGATGTGCGCTAATTGTAAAGGCTCAGAAAAAGACCAGTCGCTACCGCTAGATGTGCTTACCATCGGCCAGTTTTTTAAGGTTCTAGATACCCCCATTAGAAAGCTTAGTATCTCGGATGCTTTAGACAAAGAGGCGCTTGAGTCTTTGATTTTTTGTTTATTAAAGCTACTAGAGTTTCACGTACCCGGGTTTGATCGTACGGCGATTAAACCGCTACAATTTATTTTGCCGGATGCTTTAAACCCACAATCTCAGTCGCAGCCTGTAGGAGAGATTCGACCACTTTAACACGAGGAGATTGCGTCTGAGACGGAGTGCGACTCAGTCGCCCTGCCTGAATCAGGTAGGACAACCTAACCCCCGCTCGCTCACCACATTCCACGTCTGAGAGTTTGTCGCCCACCATGTAGGACTTCGAAAGATCTATCCCGAATCTGGTCGCAGCATCTAAGACGAGCTTCGGGGAAGGTTTCCTACATTCGCATTGGTCCGTAGGTGTATGAAGGCATAACTCGTAGCTTGTAAACTTAACCCCGACGCCTGCCACCATGGCGTCTAAGCGCTCATGAACCGCGCGCAAATCGTCCTCCGAAAAGAACCCTCTCCCCACACCTGACTGGTTAGACACAACGATTAAAAGCAGTTCGTTTTCTGAAAGCAATTGCAGGGCCTCTAAAGCGCCCGGCAGCAAGGATAACTTAGCGGGATCCCCAATATAACCTGGATCAAAGTTCAGCGTACCATCCCGATCCAAAAATACGGCTTCCCTCATGGTCTTCTACATAGCATAAAGAGCCCCAACCTTATGCATGCGTTTTTAAAATTATTGCCATACCTAAAGCCCCATTGGAGATGGATGACCGTTTCTATGGTGACCGCTCCTATTCTTGCGGCTCTGCGCGCGTCTCCAGTGCTCCTCATTAAAGAATTCATTGAGCACTTAGACCACGCGCAAACAAAGCAGCACCTGCTCCAATTTTCTGGCATTATTCTAGCCGTTTTCGTCGCTAACTTTATAGTTAGATTTTTACATTTTTATTCTAATCGCAGGGTCATGGCAAAAGTAAACCAGCAGCTTAAGAACAACCTCTATGACCATGTCATGGGACTTTCTGCGGGATATTTTAGTGATCAGAGAATTGGCGCCTTAATGTCTAGAATCGGGTCTGATACAGATCGCATCGATCAAGGAATAGCCCAGTTTAATGTCATCGCAAGAGAGCCGATACAGCTTGCTTACTTCTTAGGCTATTGCTTTTACGTAGAGTGGAAGCTCACTTTACTATCACTCATCATTATTCCGCCGATGGCATTTGTCTTTGCTTTTTCTGCTAAAGCGGTGAAGCGCTACGTAGGTAGGATTACTACAGAACAAGCAAGTCTCTATGCAACGATGCAAGAGAGTTTCTCCGGCACAAGAACGATTCAGGCGTTTAGGTTAGAAAACTACTTAAGAAGCAAATTTCGCGGACAAAGCCATGTATTTACTTTAAACCAGCTTAAAACCGCAGCACTAGAAGAGGCTGCGCATCCTGCCATTGAGATCATTATCGCTGTTGCGATAGCGTTTCTGATTTACTACGGCGGCTCGCTTTTCTTAGCGGGCGAACTTACGAAAGGACAGCTGTTATCGTTTTTTGTCTCGTTTGGACTCATGGGAAATCCGATCCGTTCCATGGGGGAAACAAACGTGAAATTATCATCTGCCGCAGCCGCAGCCGACCGTATTGATGAGGTTTTCAGATGGAAGTCGACGATCACAGATCCGACCTCCCCCAAACCTCTGGCTCATTTTAAAAATGCAATTGAGTTTAAAGACGTATCTTTTGCATATCCAGACAATCTAGAGCGATCGGTCCTTAAAGAAGTGTCTTTTCAAATTCCAAAGGGCGCACGTGTTGCATTTGTTGGTCCAAGTGGGGCCGGCAAAAGCAGTCTTGCTGCACTTATTCCCCGTATTTACGATGTAACCTCAGGTTCTATTACGATCGACGGAATCGATGTTCGTGAAATGACTTTGAAGAATCTGAGGGAATCCATCGGTATAGTCAGTCAGGACGTTTTTCTGTTTAACGACACTATTATTGAGAATATCCGCTGCGGTAATCTACAAGCCTCGGACGAGCAGATTTTTGAAGCGGCAAAGCGCGCACACGCCGTGAATTTTATTTCTAAGCTGCCACAAGGTTTTCAGACTGTGATCGGGGACCGCGGACAGAAACTCTCAGGTGGTGAGCGGCAGAGAATCTCTATTGCGAGGGCGTTTCTAAGAGATGCGCCTATTTTGATACTGGATGAAGCTACCTCCGCGCTAGACAATGAGTCGGAGAAGGCCGTTCAAACCGCACTAGACGAGTTAATGAAGGATAAAACCACTCTTGTTATCGCTCACAGGCTATCCACGATTCAGTCCTCAGATGTCATCTACGCCATCCATGAAGGCCGTATTCTTGAAAAAGGCTCACATTATGAGCTCATCAGTCATGATGGTCTTTATGCGAGGCTACTGCGCGCCTCCCAGCTATGATCGCAAACGTAATTCCTGACAAAATGGTTAAGCAGAGCCATTGAAACTCCGCCCTCACTCTGTTAGCTCACCGTGAGGTATGCAAGCCACTCCACAGAATTTAGCCGACATGGCAACATTGGTCTCTCTTTGTAAACAACGCGGTTTTGTTTTTCCCTCCTCCGAAGTGTATGGCGGGGTAAACGCCTGCTGGGACTATGGTCCCCTAGGAGTGGAGCTTAAGCGCAATATCAAAGACGCATGGTGGAAATCCATGACGGATAGAGACGACGTAGAAGGACTAGACGCTGCTATTTTAATGCATCCAAAAGTCTGGGAGGCATCTGGGCACGTGGCGGGTTTTGTGGATCCAATGGTGGATTGTAAAACCTGCAAAGGTAGATTTAGAGCAGACAAACTCGCTATGGCTAATTGCGGGCAGAAACCTTCGAAACACCCTGGCGAAGGCGGTGTGTGCGAACTCACTGAGCCTAGGCAGTTTAACCTCATGTTTAAAACTCATATGGGGCCACTCGAAGATACTGGCTCTGTAGTATATTTGCGCCCAGAAACCGCTCAAGGGATTTATGTTAACTTTCTGAATGTCGCACAAGCCGCAAGACAGAAACTGCCTTTTGGAATCGCACAAATAGGAAAAGCTTTTCGTAACGAAATCACTCCAGGAAATTTTATTTTTCGAACGCGTGAGTTTGAACAAATGGAGATGCAATTCTTTGTGAAGCCTGAGTCGGCGATGGAGTGGTTTGAATCATGGAAGCAGACCAGAATTGATTGGCACTTAGGGTTAGGAATCAGACCTTCTAAACTTAGATTTCATCCCCACGGTCCAACGGAACTTGCACACTATGCTAAGGCAGCTTTCGATATCGAATATGAATTCCCGTTTGGTTGGCAGGAATTAGAGGGGGTTCATCACAGGTCTGATTTTGATCTCACCCAGCACCAGAAATTTTCCGGTAAATCCCTGATGTATTTTGATGAGACAACGAAAGAAAAATACATTCCCTATGTGATTGAAACGTCTGCGGGCTGTGATCGCACGCTTCTTACGGTGTTAGTCGATTCCTACCGCCTGCATGAGGATCGCACCTGGTTGTCACTACACCCCAAGCTTTCACCCTACAAGGTAGCGATTTTTCCACTCATGAAAAAACCTGATTTGATGGAAGTTTCAGATAAGATTTATAAAAACTTAAAAACTCACATGAGAGCGACTACCGACGATGCGGGGAGTATCGGTAAGCGCTACCGAAGGCAGGACGAAATCGGAACCCCGTTTGGAGTTACTATAGACTATGAAACACTCTCAAACCAACACGTCACGATCAGAGACAGGGACACGATGGCCCAAGAAAAAGTCAGTGTTGACCGCATCGAAGAGGTCCTTAAATCGAAAATCCAAAGCTGGGCCCCTCAAGCTTAAATCGACCGCAAAACAAATCTATTTTTTTGCGAGTAAAAAAGCAGAAGGCTCTAGCTCCGATAAAGCGCTCCTAGGTGGAAAGGGGGCTAACTTACACGAAATGACTAAGCTAGGCCTTCCTGTTCCCCCGGGCTTCACCATCACGACTGATGTCTGTAAACAATACTACAAGCTCGGTCAGAAGTTTCCAGAAACCTTAGAAGCAGAAATGCGCTCAACGCTTAGAATTTTAGAGCGCGAAACCGGAAAGGTATTCGGCTCCGACGTAAATCCTCTGCTTGTCTCTGTGCGGTCTGGAGCACAAGCTTCCATGCCAGGAATGATGGATACTATTTTAAATTTGGGTTTGAACGAAAAAGTACTACCAGGACTAGCGCTCTCTTCTCGTAATCCTAGATTTGCCTATGATTCTTACCGCAGGTTTATCTCCATGTATTCTGATGTGGTCTTAGATATTCATTCGAATCTTTTTGAAACTGAATTAGAGCATTTTAAATTTCAGAAGAAATATTCCTCTGATAACGAGTTCACGGTAGAGGACTTAAAATTACTCTGTCAGAAGTTCAAACGCTTAGTAAAAAATCACGGAAAAGAGTTTCCTGAAGACCCGTGGGAACAACTCATAGGTGCAGTGAAAGCTGTGTTTCGTAGTTGGATGAATCCCCGCGCGATCACGTACCGAAGACTCAATCACATTCCTGAAAGCTGGGGCACAGCGGTGACCGTGCAGTCTATGGTGTTTGGCAATCTAGGCGATGACTGCGCAACCGGTGTGTGCTTCACGAGAGATCCTGCTACGGGCGAGAGGAAGTTTTTTGGTGAGTACCTAAAGAACGCCCAAGGTGAGGATGTCGTCTCAGGCGTCAGAACCCCTCAGCCCATCAATGAGTTTTCTAGATCCAGCGAGACTAAAGGACTCCCAACTCTAGAAAAGGAAATGCCAAAAGCTTATAAAGAACTCGTCGTTCTTTATAAGAAATTAGAATCCCATTACCGCGATATGCAGGATATTGAGTTTACGATTGAGCGTGGAAAACTCTACATGCTTCAAACGCGTAACGGAAAGCGATCGATTCAAGCAGGATTAAAGATCGCAAGAGATCTACACCAAGAGAAGCTCATTTCAGAAAAAGAGGCGCTTTTACGTATTGATCCGCTTCAAATTGATCAACTCCTTCATCCACGTCTGGATCCAAAAGCAAAAAAAGAAGTCATCGCTAAAGGCTTACCCGCCTCACCCGGTGCCGCAAGTGGCTCTATTGTTTTCGACCCAGACACAGCAGAAGTGTGGGCTAAAGACCGAAAAGTTCTCTTGGTACGTGTAGAAACGTCGCCGGAAGACATTCACGGAATGTCGGTAGCAGAAGGTATTCTCACTGCAAGAGGTGGAATGACTTCTCACGCGGCTGTGGTCGCTCGTGGTATGGGCAAACCGTGTGTCGCTGGCTGTGCTGCGCTTAAGATCGATGAGAAGACAAAGACAGCGTTTTTCGGAGACCGTGCGTTCAAAGAAGGTGATCTTCTTACGATCGATGGCGCCACAGGAGAGGTTATTTTTGGCTCTGTCCCCACGCTACCCTCTGCTATTAACGACGATTTCAAATGGTATCTTAAGCTCGTAGAAAAATATCAGTCTATGGCCGTCCGTGCGAACGCGGATACCCCTAACGACGCTAAAATCGCGCGTGAATTCGGTGCAAAAGGAATTGGACTTTGTCGTACAGAGCATATGTTTTTTGAAGCAGACCGAATCGATGCCGTGAGGGAGATGATTTTAGCAGAAACCAAGGACGCCAGAGAAAAAGCATTAGCTAAAATTTTACCCATGCAGAAGTCTGATTTTAAGGGGATTTTTAAAGAAATGGCGGGCTTACCCGTAACGATCAGACTCCTTGATCCGCCTCTACACGAATTTATCCCAGCCAAAGAATCAGAGTTAAAAGCTTTAGCGCTCAGGTTAAAAATCAGCTTCGAGAAGATTGCTAGGAAAGCTGAAACCCTTCACGAGTTTAACCCCATGTTAGGCCACCGAGGTTGTAGGTTAGCGATTAGTTTTCCTGAAATTTATATTACTCAAGTGCGCGCGATCATCATGGCCGCGTGCGAGCTAAAGATTGAATCTAACCTCACCGTAATCCCAGAGATCATGATCCCTCTGATTGGAGATCCTAAAGAACTTAAGCTGGTAGCGGATATCTGCCAGCGCGAGGCAGAGAATGTCATTGGACAGTTTAAGGTCAGTCATAAAAACTTAAAACTAACCTACAAGCTAGGCACCATGATTGAGTTGCCACGAGCAGCTCTCATGGCGGGCGAACTGGCCCAAGATGCGGAGTTCTTCAGTTTCGGTACCAACGATCTTACGCAAACCACTTACGGACTATCACGAGATGATTCAGGAGGTTTTTTAAAAGATTATTTGGATGCAAAAATCTATGAGCGAGATCCTTTCGCAAGATTAGATAACAGCGGCGTGGGAAGGCTTATGAAAATTGCAACCACCGAAGGTCGTGCGATGAGGGCAGATCTCAAAGTAGGCATCTGCGGTGAGCATGCAGGAGATCCTGAATCTATAGCACTTTGCTATAGCCTTAACCTTGACTATGTAAGCTGCTCTCCTTATAGAGTTCCGGTGGCAAGAATCGCTTCAGCTCAAGCGCAGGTGAGAAGCGAGCTAGAGAAGTCGTCTAAGAAATTGAAACAGTAGTAGGTGAGAGGTTTATCGTGAAAATTTTTGTTTATGTTGCAGGAATTATTGTGGGACTCGGGCTTCAACCAGCATGGGCTTCCAAGCCTAAGTATGGGCCCGAGGGGAACCCTAGGGCGGTTCCGATCTCTAAACAGAACTCCTACTTCAGGAATAGTGCCGCAAAGGCTCCAGACTTCTATAATTTAATTGGTTTTTATGTGCCGCAAGTAAACGGTTATTCCTGCTCCGCGGCCTCTGTCTCGATGGTAGTCAATGCAGCTAGAACACAGTTACCTCAGACGTCCGACGATACAGTCGTTACACAGCAATCTCTTTTAGATAAGGTCTCCATCAATGGCTGGAAAGAGCGTTTGTCTGAAAAAGGATATAACGGGAAACATGGCACAGAACTCGAAGTGTTAGGACCTATTGTTTTAGAATCTTTGAAAATGCACGGATTCCCATTAGCCCAGGTTGAAGTAAAACACGCGGATCTAACGAAAAAGTTTCGAAAAGATATTGTGAAACTACTTACATCAAACGAGGCGTCAAGTAAGGACTTCTTAATCGTAAACTTTAACCAACAAGTTTACACCGATGATGCCGAAGCAGGTCATATTGGGGTGGTAGGTGCCTACGATGCGACAAACGCGCAAGTCTTAATCTTAGACCCTGACCGTGATTACTACGAGCCCTATTGGATAAGTGTAGATACTTTTATTAAAGGTATGGCAACTTTGGACAAAGGATCGAAGAAGACTCGCGGGTACGTTTACGTAAAAACTGGAAGTTAAGCTAAAGCTAATCCCCGTACTTCACTCCGCATCCATAAGCTTCTGTTTGTTTAGTGTAGTTTCTGCCTTCACTTAATTTAGTCACGGCCTCTTTTACAAAATTTGTAGCCATCTTGATGTCATCTGCATCGGCACTCGCCTCACTATCAATCGCTCCTTGATAAGCAAGTTTTCCTTCGGTGTTAAAGATAAATAGATGCGGGGTGGTTTTTGCGCCAAAAGCACGGCCAATCTGGCCAGATACATCCCTAATGATAAAGTCGGCGTTTGATCCGAGTTCTTTTTTCTTAGCGAGAAGCTCTGAAGCTTCCATATAGCCTTCTTTGCCTTTGCCTTTTTTGTTTTTACCAGAGCTAGCAACCGAGATCCAAAGCACGCCTTTCTCTTTCGCCCACGCTTGGGTTTCCTGCATATTTTTAGAGTCTATGTAATGCTTCCTGACAAAAGGGCACTCGAAGTTTAGCCATTCGAATACGACGGTTTTACTCTTCGTATCTTTGATAAGATCAAACGAACCCCCTTCAGCTTTTTCTCCGACGAGCGCTGGGATCCTCTGCCCTAAAGAAAGTTCTGCGTGAGCAGAGAACGAAGTAAATGCTAAACTAAGAACAAGTAAGAGTGTGTTTGTCATAATGGAGGGACTGTACTCCTACCTGGTGGCATCTTCAACAATCGAATACGTCAGGAGTTGCGGTAAGATTTTATAGCTCTTTGATGGATCGCTCGGATAGTACACATAGAGAGGAACTGAGTTTCTGCCAAAGGTCTTTAGAAACTCGGTCACCTTTGGGTCTGCATTTGTCCAGTCGATCTTATACATTTTTATACCCCTCGATTCTAACAGCTGCTGAGTCCGATCAAGCGAGAGCACGGCTTTTTCATTTAATTTGCACGTCACACACCACTCAGCTGTAAAATCAAGCAGTATCCCTTGCCCTGATTTTCTTAATGACTCAACCTCGGACACACTCGTCGGAGCACCTTGGGTTTGTGATGCTCCACTCTTTGGACTAGATTGGAGGGCGAAACCGATACCGATGAGCAGAACAACAAGAGCGAGAAACGTAATTTTTGTAATTTTTGCCGCAGTATTTTTTTTCAATAGCCATACTATAAACGAGGTCACAACGAGGGCTGCAGAAGCATAGTAAACTGCAAGCACGCCTCCTTGGGCGGCGATCACTCCCATAAGCCAAGCAACTGTAGCAAAGAGCGGAAACGCTAGCAGTTCCTTTAGTGTCACCATCCAAGGCCCGGGCTTGGGTTTAAACTGCAAAAGAGCCCCCACGTACGCAAATAGCACCACGGGCGACGCCACGCCTAACCCTAGTGCTGTCATAATTACCAACACATCGCTCGTAGTTCCTGAGAGTCCAGCGCCTACGGCCGACGCCATAAAAGGTCCAGAACAGGGGGTAGCGGCCACAGTGGTGATAACACCGCTAAAAACAGCTTCAGCGATAGGATGATTAAAGTTTCTAAGTCCTGCCACTCTCTGCAAAGATGTTCCGATTTCTAGCGCCCCAATTAAATTCAGCGCAAAAAGAAAAAACACTAAGAGAAGCACATAAACAAATGAGATCGACTGCAACTGAAAACCCCATCCCACATCATGACCGGCGGATTTCAACACCACGACAACTATTACTAAAACCCAAAAACTTAAGAGTACTCCTAATGCGTACCACAGTGAAGACGCTCGCCTATCTCCGGTAAATTGAGCGAGCTTTATCGAAAGGACCGGTAGTACGCAGGGCATGAGGTTTAAGATGATGCCGCCTAAGAACGCAAACGCGACAAGTACGAACATCTCTAAGGAAAAAAAACCTCTCTCGGAATAGGCTTGTTTGGAATCACCTTCTTCGATCGGTCCGTCGTAGTAAGCGAGCTTTGAAAATAAATCAGGCGTGGCACTACCCGGAGTGTGTACCTTGCCGTCTAAATGAAACAGCCCCTCTTTTGTTTGGCCTTTTTCAAAACGCACTAAACCTGAAAGCGACTGAGTGTTGTTCTTTAATCTGATTCCGGAGACGGGTTGTCCGGATGAATCAAACTCAAGAAGCACGCCGTTCTCATGAGGAAAAAACTCTGTTTTAGCTCTCCTCATTCCGTTTTCGAAAAAAACAACCTTATCATTACTCTCTGTTTTGTAGGTGATTTTCGTAGTGGAATAGCTTGGTACTAACTCCTTAGCACGGCGTAAAACAGATTCACTTTCGTTGTTTACTTTAGTCTCGCTGGTGATCGGAATAGAAACGAGCTCACTTAACTTCTCGGGCACGCACGCGTCTTTACAGACTAACCAAGATCCCGAAACCATAAGAGACAAGGGCTCGGTGTAAACGCTCTTCGGATCACGTAATTGCACTGTAAAATAAAGAACGACCTCATGATGAAAACCGAAATTTACTAAGCTCGGTAAATAGATTCGCTCTGGCGACGGAAAATGAAGCTTCGACACAAGAATTGGGTGCGAGGATTTAATCTTGAATTTGGGCGGTAGGCCGGAATCGCCTGGGTTTTTCCAGTAAACGTGCCAGTCCTTCTCGAGTTGAAAACGAACCCCTACGGTTACCTCAGACTCGGGCTTCATCTCAAGGTGTGAAACGATATAGCTCACTTTTGCGTGTGTTGTGTCTCCCGCAACTGCACTAGAAACGCTCGTTAGCAGAGTGCAAAGGGATAAAACATATATCATCGAGCGATTAAGAGTCATGCCGTTTTAGATATCAAAATTCGTACTTTGAGTACACGAAATGATCCTATTTATGTTAAAGGTGCCCTATGACTCGATTTAAAAAAGTTAGTGCCCAAGTTCAATTCCCTAGCCTTGAGGAGTCTCAACTCAAGTGGTGGGATGAGAACCAAACTTTTAGTAAATCCATCGAACAGAGAAAAAATTCTAAAAACTACGCGTTCTACGATGGCCCTCCTTTTGCGACCGGACTCCCTCATTACGGACATATCCTAGCGGGTACTTTAAAAGACATCGTTCCGCGCTACTGGACCATGAAAGGCTTTCGAGTTGACCGCAGGTTTGGCTGGGACTGTCACGGACTCCCCGTAGAGTTTGAGATCAATAAATCTCATAATATTAAATCCAACAAAGACGTCGAAGCCATGGGCGTTAAGGCTTATAATGACGCGTGCCGTGGAATCGTAAAGCGCTACTCAGAAGAGTGGAAGAAGACAGTGAACCGCGTGGGTCGATGGGTGGATATGGACAAACCCTACTACACCATGAACCGGGAGTTTATGGATTCCGTGTGGTGGGTTTTTAAACAACTTTTTGATAAGGGCCTCATTTACGAGGGGTTTAAAGTGGTGCCGTATTCGACGGGACTGTCTACCGCGCTTTCGAATTTTGAAGGAAACTTAAACTACAAAACAGTTCAAGACCCTTCGGTGACGGTCAAGTTTAAATTAGTAAATTACCGCTCCTTAAGAGCATCCTCAACCTACGCGCTCATATGGACCACAACGCCTTGGACATTGCCCTCAAATCTCGCGATCGCTGTCCATAAAGACGAAAACTATGTCGAGGTTTACCGTGAGAAAACAGATGAATCGTTCATCGTAGCCGAGAAGCGGTTTGAGCATATTTTTGAGACAACGGATCAGATTATTAAAACACTTACAGGCGCAGATCTTCTAAGCTTGAGTTACTCACCGGTATTTTCTTTTTTTTCTGAACATTCGAAAAAAGGCGCCTTTAAATTTCTACATGGCGATTATGTAACAATGGACTCAGGAACCGGCCTTGTGCACACGGCGCCAGCGTTTGGGGAGGATGATTTTAATATCTGCAAACAGCATCATATTGAACTCGTAAACCCTGTAGACGACGACGGTGTGTTCACAGGCTCTGTTGGATTTCTTCAAGGCTTGGGTGTGAAAGCTGCAGATAGAAACATTATTCAATATTTAAAAGATAACGGATTTCTATTTAAGCAAGAAACGTTAGAACACAGCTATCCGTTTTGCTGGCGAACGGAAACTCCCCTTATTTACCGAGCCGTAACCTCCTGGTTTGTAAAAGTTGAAGCTATAAAAGAAAACTTACTGAAGGCCAACCGAGATACAAATTGGGTACCCTCTCATTTAAAAGACGGTCGCTTCGGTCATTGGCTTGAGAATGCAAGAGATTGGGCGATATCTAGAAATCGCTTCTGGGGAACCCCGCTGCCCATTTGGCGAAACAGCGAGGGAGAAATGATTTGCGTCGGTTCTGGCGCCGAGCTTCAAACACTAAGCGGATCAACCGTGACAGATCTCCATTGTGACTCGATCGACCAAGTCACTATTCCCTCGCCAACTGGAAAGTCAGCCCTACGTAGAATCAAACCCGTCTTAGATTGTTGGTTTGAGTCTGGATCCATGCCCTACGCGCAGTGGGGCTACCCTTACTTGAATAAAGAAGTTTGTGAAAAAAATTTTCCAGCAGATTTTATCGCCGAAGGTTTAGATCAAACACGCGGCTGGTTCTATACATTGACCGTGATAGGGGCTGCTATTTTTGGAAAATCTCCCTTTAAGAACGTCATCGTAAATGGACTCATTTTAGCTGAAGACGGAAAAAAAATGAGTAAGAGTCTGAAGAACTATCCAGATCCGCTAGAGCTCATTAACAAACACGGTGCGGACGCTCTTAGGCTTTACTTAATCGACTCGCCCGTGGTGCGCGCTCAGGAAATTAAGTTCAGTGAGAAAGGGGTCATCGAAATAGCCCGAAAAATTCTCGTTCGATGGTGGAACGCTTATAGTTTTTTTGTAAGCTATGCGACCGTAGATAGTTTCGAGCCTAAAGGAGATTACCGCAACTCTCCGAATCCACTCGATCAATGGCTGCTCAACGAACTAAACGAAGTCATTAACGAAACCGAGAAAGAAATGGCGGCGTACCGCCTCTACCAGGTAGTGCCGCGCCTACTAGCTTTCATCGAGTCTCTCACGAACACCTACATTCGATTCAATCGACCGCACTTCTGGAAAGCTGGAATGCCAGAAGATAAAAGATTCGCCTACGAGACACTCTACTACGTTCTTCACACATTCTCTCAAGTGATGGCTCCTTTTGCTCCGTTTCTCTCTGAAGAAATGTATCGAAACCTACGCGAAAACGACGAGCCTGAGTCCGTACATCTATGTTCATATCCCGAAGTATCGTTTACAGCCACCGACACCTTAAAGCGTTCGGTCGCTGTGTTAGAAAGTATCATGACTCTGGGTAGAAATTTACGAGAGCGCTACGGAGTGCAAACCAAGATCCCACTTGAGAGGCTCACGATCTATCACAAGGACCAGAAGATTCGTGAAGGTCTAAAAAAACTTATCCCCTATATAATAGATGAGCTCAATGTCCGAGAGATTGACCTGAGCAGTGAGGAAGGCGCGGTGGCAGAAGTGTTACTTAAACCAAACTTTCCAGTTCTTGGAAAAAAAGCTGGAGCCAAAATGAAGGAGCTCACAACAGCCATTCGTTCACTTACTCCTGATCAGATCGCAAACTTCATCGAAAAGGGATCCATGGTGATTTCCTCGATCGAGATAGAACGCGAAGACATTGACATAGAGAAAAAAATTCTCTCTCACATTTCTGACGGCGCTACGGATCGACTTATTTCAATCAGACTCACGAGCACGGTATCAGCAGAACAGTTAGAAGAGGGCCTTTTTCGCGAGTTCATGAGAAAAGTGCAGCTTTCAAGAAAAACAATGGGTTTAGATCTATCGGATCGCATTTCACTTTCAATCGAGGGTTCCGAACAAATTTCTAAAGCTGTCGCCCGTTTTAAAGAATATTTTATGACGGAGACCCTAACGACAGCACTGAATATCACATCTACCGAGGAGCACAGCTACAAAGAATCCATCTTATTAGAAACCCTCTCAGAGTCGATCAATGTAAAAATAGGAATTTCTAAAGTTTAGTGAAAACTACTGCAAAAAAAACTTCGGTGAATAAGGAAGAGCTCAGTCAGTTTCAGTATCAATCTATTGGTGTGTTTCGGTCGAACTTTAAAGAGAAGTTTGGAATTCCAAGACAACCCCTTCTTGCTAAGTCTAGTCCCGCACAAATCTATTTAAACCCTGAGCCTAAACTGGTGGGAGCGCTTGAGGGTCTTGCAGGGTTTTCTCACCTCTGGGTGCTGGTTCACTTTCATGATTTGAAAGCAAGGGAGTGGCACCCTACGATTCGCCCACCTCGATTGGGGGGTCGAAAAAAAATTGGTGTCCTAGCCTCAAGATCCCCACATCGTCCTAATCCAATCGGACTATCGGTCGTTGTCTTGGAGCGGATAGAATATAAAAAACATCCCAAGGCTCACTATATTTTACACGTCAAAGGTGGGGACATTTTAGACGGTACGCCCGTCCTAGACATTAAACCTTACATTGCTATTTACGACTCAGTCCCAGCAGCCACCCAAGGATGGATTGAAAACGTGGGATGGGATACAGTGTCGGTTACTTTTGCGCCTGAACTCAGAAATCGATTCCATCCTGAAGAAATTACCCAGCTCGAAGAAATTCTTGGGCAAGATCCAAGACCCACTCATCAAAGACGTAAATACTCAGTGAAAGCTCCTGATACCGACGGGCTTCTCTTTGGAATGCGCTGGCAAGACTATGACATTAAATTCCGAGTTCTTGACCAAGCATTCTTTGTAGAGGACATCGTACCCTGCGACCGAGCTAAGAAAGTAAAGTAGCTTGAGAGCGACTATCTGTTGCCTCTTGCTACATCTAAGTGAATGGCAGAGCAGCCACCAATAATATTAGAGTTGGTATTGTTCTGGAAAGTGTTGTTCAAAGTCCCGCTCATGCGACTGGAGTTGGTTCCCGCAGAAGAAAGATCTCCCGTAAACTGTCCGTTACACAGAAGAGCAGTTTGAGAGGCAAAAGAGTTAAACATTGGGTTACCGTTGTTGCCAAAATTACCATTGTTACCAAAATTACCAAAATTACCATTCATATTCATTCCATTGGTACTGGACAGAACAAGAGAAACGTTCCTTACACCCCGGCGATTAGAATCCCCGTTAAATCTTCCGTACGACCCGCTACCCGATAAGTCCCCGGTCACGACGTTACCGTCTTGCCTAAGGTTAAGCATCACATACATAGCCTGACTTTGATTGCCTGGGTTTACAAAGGTGGCCTGTGATCCAGAGAATACCGGGGTTGCATAACCAGAATAGGTACCTCCGTGGTCTCCTCTACCACAACCAAAAAACTGTAACCCCAGCACAGCAGATACTGCGCCAATCATGGAAACTCGCAATAAATGGTTAAGACGGTTTTTATTTGTCATCATAGAGGCACACCTTTGTATAATTAACGAACTCATATCCAGACTTAATAGCAACGTATGTACCATATGACACAGCGCTCAGCACGTCTAATCTGGGGGTTAGCCGGTCGGGTATTTGAGCTAGCTGTCTATTTTTTTGACAAGTGCTTGAACACTCTTCGATTTAAACCTCGATATTTAAACCCCGCAAATGCCTTTAATGTGCCATATTGACCCATGCAATCGATTCTCATTACGGGCGCCACGGGCTTTATCGGACAAGCACTCACTCAGTCTATACTTAGGAATGGCCATAAAGTGATAGGACTGACCCGTAAAGACCCCAACCATTCGCACCTTCTTTCCCACCCAAACCTCAAGTGGAGGACCTGGGACACGAAACATCCCATCGATCTGGACCCTAAAGTAAGGCTAGATGCAGTGATTCACCTAGCGGGAGAGACGGTAGCTCAGAAATGGTCAGAGGAGCGAAAGGACGCCATCTTACGGTCCAGAGTGGAATCCACTCACGCACTCGTTGAGAGCTTGCGAGTCCTACCCTACAAACCGCAGCACGTTCTTTTTGCCTCTGCGATCGGATTTTATGGCAGTCAGACAAGTGGCCTACTCGATGAACGTGGAACCAAGGGCACAGGCTTTCTTGCCGATGTTGTTTCCGCTTGGGAGGAGGCTTCTCTCGCGTGCGATTTCTGTCCCACCACGGTGTTACGATTAGGGGTAGTCCTTGGTCATTCAGGCGGAATGCTTGAAAAGCTAGCTCCCATATTTAAAGCAGGCCTAGGCGGAGCTGTAGGCAATGGCAAAAACACACTGAGCTGGATTCACTTAGAGGACGTTCTGGAAATGATGGCCTTCTATATTAACAAACGCGATCTCAGCAGAAAAGTTGTAAACGCTGTGTCCCCTAACCCTGTCACCAATTCAGTATTCTCAAAAGCTTTAGCAAGCGCACTTCATAGGCCGTGTATTTTTACTGTGCCGCGCTTTATTCCGCAGATGATGTTTGGCGCTATGGCAGACGAAACTATTCTCTCAGATCAGACGGTGGTGCCGGTGCAGGCGTTAGCGGATGGATTTAAATTTAGGTTTCCAGAAATCAATGAGGCCCTTAGGAATATATTTTCAGCTGTTGAGTAATTTTTTTTCATCGGTCGCCGCGGCGACCGCAATTGGATTATGGATAATATTCGATTCGTAGTACTTATAGCCCACTATGAATTTCGCTGACGAAAATCCGATGATCCAAGCAAACAATGTTGTCCGAAGCTTTCGCTCGATTCAGAAAGAACCTGGACTCAAAGGAGCCTTCAAAAATATTTGGTCGCCCACGTACCAAGAACATAAAGCCGTTGACTCTGTTTCGTTCACAATTTCAAAGGGAAGTTTCGTAGGACTCATTGGCGCAAACGGTGCCGGCAAAACGACTCTTCTAAAAATGTTATCTGGCCTTCTGCCTCCTACTACGGGAAGCGTTCGCGTATTGTCAGAGGATCCGTTTGCAAGATCACTTTTTTTTCGTAAGAACATTTCTCTCGTCATGGGACAAAAGGCGCAGCTCTGGTGGGACCTTACTGCAGCAGATGCCTTTCAGCTTTTAAGAGTTATCTATGAGGTTCCAAGAGAGGTTCACGAAAAAAGACTAACCGAACTGATTGGGATATTACGTGTCGAAAAACTGATGAAGACCCAACTTCGAAAACTCTCGCTAGGTGAACGCATGAAGATGGAGCTGATCGGAGCACTTCTACACGAACCAAAAGTAGTTTTCTTAGATGAGCCCACCATCGGTCTCGACGTTGTAGCCGCTCAAAGTTTACGCAGCTTCTTGAAAGAATATAACCTTAAGTACCAAGCGACGATTATTCTTACCTCTCATAACATGGATGATATTGAACGGCTCTGCTCACGCGTGATGATTATGAAGGCTGGAAAATTAGTGTACGACGGAAGAGCGGACTCTCTTAAGACCAGTCAAACAAGACAACTTAAGGTGCAGCTTCTAAACACAGTTTCGCAGCTCGAATATGCGAACGCGTTGAAAGTAGAACTGGATACAGTTCGAACGGAAGAAGACGACTCCGGAATTTCATGGACGGCATTAGAGCTTCCGCAAGATAAGATTCAGCCTGCCATCCAAACACTGCTCAATAAGAACTGGATTCAGAACTTTCGTATCGAAGAACCGTCGTTAGAATTCATTGTGCAGAAAATCTACAATAGCCACGACACGAGCACTCTATCATGACAATACCCATCAAGCGCCTCATTCCGCTTTGGGCATTTACTTCGCTTAAAAATGGCTTGCTGGATGCCATGGCATATCGTTTTGAGTTTCTCTCCCGCGTGTTTGGTGAAGCGATCACCCATATGGGTGTGCAGTGGATCCTTTGGTATGGTCTGTTTAAAATAGAGGGACATACGACGATCGCAGGTCAAACCTATGATCAGATGCTTGCTTATACTATGGGCTCGCTTCTGTTTTCACAAATCAGGGGAGGGGATCCGGATTACGAGGTAGCGGAAATGATTCGCTCCGGATCACTTTCAAACTACCTAGTCAGACCTATCAGTCCGGTAGGCTATGTATACTTTGAAACACTAGGTGCAAAACTTCTGGTTCTGATTTTCTCGCTCGCTTTAGGGCTACTCGGAGCGCTACTTCAACACCTCTCCATAAGCCACCTATTCTTAGCTATTGGACTAGCTCTGCTTGGAAACTTGATTCACTTCTTCCTTAGCGTTGCACTTTCGTGCGTTGCCTTTTACTGGGAGGAAGCCTACGCGCTACTGATGGTGAAAAATATGGCTATCCAAATTCTCTGCGGAGAACTGATCCCATTGTTTCTTTTTCCAGAGCACATTCTTGGATTCGTCATGAAGCTTCCCTTTCAACTCTATGTCTTTGCACCCACTCAAATATTTCTTGGACGTTACTCAAACCAAGAAATTCTCTCCTGTTATTTAAACGGCTTTCTTTGGCTCGGTTTAGCTTACGCGATTTATGTCTGGGCTTGGTCAAAAGGCATAAAGCGATATCTCGCTTTAGGGGGTTAATCTTTTTATGCTTAAAATTTTACGCATTTTTCTGCTTCAAGTTCAAACATCCTTTGCGCGTGAAACTATGTACCGCGCGAACTTTCTGGTCATGATTCTGGTCGATGTCGTTTGGATCTCTTTAGAGTTCCTACTTTTTGAATCCATCTATGCGCAGACTTCAACTTTTGCAGGATGGACAAAACATCAGGTCTTCTTTTTTCTAGGTGTTTTTTTCTCAAGCGATGCTCTTTTTTCCGCTGTCTTCCAACGGAACTTTTGGTACTTCGGCGACCTCATTATCAAAGGCGAACTTGATGTACTGCTTACAAAGCCTGTGAGCGCGGCATACTTAGCGGTCACTAGGAGTATAAATATCTCAGGGTTTCTGAATCTCGCTTTAGGAATAGCAATAGTCATTCACTATGCTCCACTTGCTGGATTCCCTGGTGGACTGAAGTGGCTGCAATTTCCTCTCTGGATTATATTTGGGTGCCTAGCTGCCTTTCTAATGAGATTTCTATCAGCTGTCGCAGCCTTCTGGATCGAGAAACCATTCGCTCTTTCAGGTATCTATTATAAGCTTTTCACTTTCGCCACCAAGCCCGACATCATTTATCCCAGCATCATTCGAAGACTTCTACTCACCGTTTTACCTTTTGCTTTCATAGCAAGCATACCGGCGCGGGCTATGCTTCAAGGACTAACTCTCGGCGAATACCTATCGTGCGGGATAGTACTCACTGCATTTGCCTTGATTGATTACTCTTTATGGCACCGTGGACTAAGGCGGTATTCAAGCGCTTCTAGTTAATCGCGGTCGCCGCGGCGACCGCTGAATAAAACTTATTTATATATTTAACTTGAGGTTCCAAAAAGTTCTCTCCACACTTTTTACAAAAGGAGGATTCACGGATGGCCTCATATAGAGAAATGTTTTTTTCGCCAGCGGAATTCGCATATATCACGAAGTTAGATAAGAACTATGTCATGGAACTCGAGAAGACTGGAGGTATCCAGTTCACAAGAGTTCGGGTCGGAAACGTAGACCGTAAAATGATTTCCTTAGAAGAGATGCAGAAGTACTTCATCAATCTAAGAAATAATAAAGATGGTGCAGGCGCTATCGCAATGGGACCACAGATTCCTTTCGAAGTGAGTGATGCTCCAGCGGTCGCCGCGGCGACCGCTTTCGGTTCCGAAAACCCAAAGCACAGAATCCAAATGTTTTATAACGTAAAGGGTGGGACGGGCAAATCAACGCTTACCGCTCAATATGTCATGAGAGCAAGTATGATGGGTTACCGAGTCCTAGCGATAGATTTAGATGGCCAGGGACATCTAACGGTTAACTTAGATATCTTGGATGCTCATGAAAGACCCACTGTGTATGATGTTCTTATTAATGATCTGCCCTTGTCTGATGCTATTATTCCAGTAGGACCATGCTTAGACTTAGTGCCAGCAAACTTAGGCCTTTGTAACATTGAAATCCCACTAAACAGCAAAACCAGACGAGAGTACCGACTAAGTGAGTCCATCAAAAAATTGACGCAGCATTATGATCTGATCGTGGCCGACACGAACCCAGCTGCTTCGATTCTAAATGGCTCAATGCTTGTGGCTGCCGATCTCGTTAATGTTGTTTGTTCTACGAACCCGCTTTCGTTTCATGGAATGTCTCTTGTAATGGCGACCATTGATGAAATGAAGCACGAATTCCAAAGAGACCTTACAGTCAAAATCATTCCTAATATGTATGACAACCGCGAAGTCATTTCCCAGGAAGTGCTAGGGGAGCTACGGAGTCAATTTGGTTACGAATGTACGAGAGCCGTAGTAAACCGAAGCGCTGACATCAATGAAGCCACAAAACGTAGAACAACGGTATGGGATGTAAACTCAAAAGGTGTTGCAGCCCAAGACATCAATGCTCTCACTGACGAGTTGCTCTTTAGTTAATCAGCTCCCAACAATAACAAACACGACTACCAAGGAAGGTATCTCATATGACAGACCCAAAAATAAAAACCCGCGAAGGAAGTGGATATTTAAAGCAACTGTACTCTACCGCTAGAGTCACTGCAGGCCAGACCCATTCCCACTTAAAGAATCTCACAACATTCTTAGTGAATTTCGTACCGGTCGACAAAGTCGATCCGTCGGAACTTCAAGTAAGAGTTCACTTTGATGACTCAGAGATTGAGGCGCTCGCGAATTCAATTAAAGAACATGGCGTCTTGCAGCCCATCTTAGTAGTACAAGACGGCGATAGGTACAAAGTGATCGCAGGAGAACGTCGTCTACGCGCCTCTAAACTAGCAGGAATAGAGCGAATTCCAGCTAGGGTTTTATCCACTAATGATAAAGCTACTCACGAAATTGCTCTTAGAGAAAATCTAGACCGCGTAGATCTTCATCCCATCGAAGAAGGAGAGGGATACCTCTCTTTATTAGAGGCGCAGTCGTATACCTCTCACGACAGTATTGCAAAGGGATTTGGCAAAAAAAAATCTCGGATTACAGAGTGCATTAGCTATACAAAACTTCCAAAAGAAACGAAATTTCTGCTACTGAAATACGGCATTAAAAGTCGTTCTCTTTTACGAAATCTCCTTCAGAAACTTCCAGAAGAACATGCCAAACTCATTGAGGAAGCAAGAAAACAAGAGGCTCTCTCTGGAGGCGAAGAACTAGATCCACTATCCCCAATATCAACATCATCTGAACAACCTCTGGATTTAGAGGTAAAAGCAGCTATTGTTTCCAGCAAAGAGAGGCCGAGCGTTCTTTGGATGTACACATGGGAGAACGCAACGCTAAAGTCTCCACCTCTCAAGTGGAAAGCAAGTGAGGGGCTCGATAAGCTAGCTGACATTCAAGCGAAGTTGAAAGTTCTGTGCGCAGAAATAGAAGAGAAGTTAGCAACGAAATCTTCAGAAAAAATCTAAAAATCTGCCGCAACTATTTCTAAAAAGGGCTCGTAATCCTCAGGGTTACGGGCTTTTTTTATGGATAGAGGTCTGACTCTTCAAGCGTTCTAAACACTGCCTTAGAACTCTGTTCTCGTTGCTGGCTAGAGGCTGGGCTTCGGTCCGAATTAACTCTAAATCGATCGACCACCCAAAGAGCTGTAAGCCAGCTAAACGCCAACAACCAACCTAACCATAGTCGTCGATACTTGCGGTTTTCTGTCATAACGCTCCGCACTATACATTCGACCAATCCACAGAGGCAATTATATTCGTTGACCAAGGCTTCGTTTCAATCTACCTAGACTCCAACTATCTAATTTTTTTACATTTTTTAGGAATGTGACCATGCGTACCCAAAGCCGTCTCCGTCCACTGCTCTTTGCCTTATTCACCTTTGGATCATTGTTACCGATGGTTTTTGCTGAGGATCAGAACGCCTATACAAAGCACCTCTCCCATGTAGCCAACCATTTTGATCGTGCTCATCTAACAATCGCTGACCATTTAAATTATTTCGTTTTAAAAAACACTCCCTACTACTTGGGTGGCCCTCTCGGGGAGGGGTCGTCGGGAGACTTTGATCAAGATCCTTTGTTTCGCTTCGATGCCTTTGACTGTACCACACTTGTAGAAACAGCTATTGCTTTAGGGAGCACCTCTAACTACCAAAATTTCAGTCGTTTTCTTCTTAATATTAGATATGAAGCTGGAATTCCTAGTTATTTTACGCGCAATCATTTTATAGAGATAGACTGGGTCCCTCATAACGCCTGGCTGATAGAAGACGTCACCGAAAACCTGGCGCATAAGCTAGGCTTTTTATCTCCCAAAAATATTTCAGGAACTATAGATAAATCAGCCTGGTTTCGCGCAAAGACAGTTAACGATCTTGTGCGTCCCGACCTTGATCTAAACTCAAAGGCTACCTTTCTCGCTCAGTGGCTTCAATCTATTCCCAATTTCCCTGTTGAATCGGTAGAAATACCTACCTTGTCTAGAGAAATGCTCTCAAAACCCGAGCTATCGCGACTACTTTGGTCCAATGTGGGCACAAACACATATATCCTAAACATAGTCCGCCCCATGAGGACCCCTTTAACTGATTATATTGTAACGCATCAGGCCCTTTTATTAGTAAGTCTCACCGATGGTGCAATCGTGTATCACGCTAGCACCGGAGATAAGAAAGTAGTGTCTCTCCCGCTCAGTGCTTTTGTCACACTCATGAGCTCAAGAAGTCGTTTTGAGGGATTCCAGATCTTAGAAGTTCGGCAAAATTCATTTCGAAAAACTCCGTAGTCTTTAACTTCTCCTACGGCTTTTTTTGCCTAGCATTTTTTATTTAAGTTTTTTTACCCTGCGTCCGAATGGACTCATGAGAGCAAGGGACGCTCTCACTAAACACCTTCAAGGAGGAAGGTTATGAGCTTAAGAATTAATACGAACGTTCCTGCGTTAATTGCGCAGAGAAATCTACGAACCACAAGATCCTCTCTTGATAGTACGTTAGAAAAACTTTCCTCTGGATCTCGAATTAATCGTGCAGGAGACGACGCTGCTGGTTTAGCAATTTCTGAGAGCTTGAAAGCTCAGATACGTGGGCTTGGACAAGCAGAACGAAATGCGCAAGACGGCATCTCTCTCGTGCAAGTTGCAGAAGGAGCGATGAGCGAGATCGCTAACATGCTAGTAAGACTTAGAGAGCTTGGTGTTCAAGCAGCCTCTGATACTGTCGGTCAGAACGAGAGAGGCTTTTTGAATCTAGAGTTTCAGCAATTACTTGATGAAGTCGACAGAATTTCTAAATCTACATCTTATAATAATGTTCCACTCTTAAATGGTTCCGCACAGGCTTTTGAAATTCAAATTGGTACAGGAAATAATCCTGTTGTAGATCGTGTGCGCCTTTTTGATAAAGGATCTGCAGACGTAAGCGCAGTAGCGCTTGGATTAAATCTTGCTGGAGTCGCAGATAAGCTGAGCGCGCAATCTAGCTTAAGCGCGATCGATCAAGCGATAGGCTCTGTGACCTCTATGAGAGCAGAGTTTGGCTCGCTTCAGAATCGCTTACAGTCTGTGATCAACAATATTATGATCTCAAAAGAAAATATGGCCGCAGCAAACAGTCGCATTCGAGATGCCGACATTGCAGAAGAGGCCACCAACTTAACCAAGAGTCAGATACTCATGCAGTCTGGTGTTTCAGTGCTTAGTCAAGCAAACACCACCATGAAGTCCGCACTCACGCTGTTAAACGGCATGAATGGTTAGAAAAGTTTAAGCATAGCATGGTGCTTTGCTTGAAGGGGCTCAGTAACGAGCCACAGGTATCAACAAAATCCCGCAGGAGGCGGGTTAGAACTCGAGGGATCGGGTTTTATTTTTCGGGAGGAAATTTGGTTATGAAAGGAATCTAACATGAGCTTAAGAATTAATACGAACACGACTGCGTTAAACGCGCAGCGAACATTAACCCAGACAAGACTAGCATTAGATAAGTCGTTAGAAAGACTGTCGAGTGGTAGCAGAATCAACAAAGCGGGCGATGATGCTGCTGGTCTTGCGATATCTGAGAACTTGAAGGCGCAGATACGTGGAATGAGACAGGCAAAGCGTAACGCGCAAGACGGAGTATCTTTGATTCAGGTGTCAGAAGGAGGGTTGAACGAAATCTCAAATATCCTGGTAAGGTTACGAGAACTATCGATTCAAGCTGCTTCCGATACCATTGGGGACACTGAACGACAGTTCACAGACCGAGAGTATCAGGCTTTGAAACAAGAGGTGGATCGTATCGCAAACGTCACTTCTTTCAACGGAACACCCCTTCTAAATGGAAGAGCTGGAATATTTGAAATTCAAGTTGGAACCCAGAATAATCCGCTCCTAGACCGAGTGGTTTACAACGGCGAAAGATCTGATGCTTCAGTGGATGCTTTAAAACTAGGAGGAGAATCTGTAGCTACGAAACAAGGCGCTCAGCTTTCTCTTGGAGTGATTGACGAAGGTTTAATCCGAGTGAATAGTATCAGAGCGGATCTTGGTGCCCTCCAGAATCGCCTTCAGTCTACAATCAACAACTTAGCAATTGCAGATGAAAACCTATCTGCCGCTAACAGTCGAATACGAGATACTGACTTTGCTGAAGAAGTATCTGAAATGACTAAGAACAATATTCTCATGCAAGCTGGTATTGCGGTGCTTGGACAAGCCAATAACACCAATACTGCCGCGATGAAGTTGTTAGGATAATTAGAGCGTAATGCACTTTCCTGGGAGGTCACTCCTAGGAAAGTGTACCTATTTCAAATCGATTCCGCGCTCTTGTAAAAGTGCCTTGATTTGATCAAGCAACACCCCTTGAGATACGGCTGCACTTTTATTTCGAGTCATTCTTATAAACTCTGCAAAATAGAATTTTGCCATTTGAATAGCATCCACTTGCTGTCCACGAAACGTCCACCGCACATCTCTAAACGGACCACACTCTGCCAAAATTTCCTGTGCTCCGGGAAACTCTCCTCCCAATTCCGCTCCTAAATATGGAGATTTCGTATGTTTAGAAAAAGAGAAACTAATCACGCCGTGGGCTGAATTAGAAACCACTAACTTGAGTTGGTTTCTAAACAACATAAAGTCGCTTTCTGTTTGGGCAACGGTATAGATTTTGATTTCAGCAAATCGCCCACCGTTTTCAGAATACGCGTTAAACGCACGAGCAAAGTCAGTAAATATTTCCTTTAACTCGAGCAACCACTCATGTGTATTTTCCTCGATTTTCGCATTCGGGTCATATGCGCTCGATTCGCTCATCAGTTTATCAGCATCAGGATGGTTTTCTGCTCGAGCTAGATCGTGGATCCAACCGAGATTGGAAACCTGCTTATCGCGTGCAGTTGCTGACATAAGAATCCCCCCGGAGTCTTTCTAATTTATTGAAAAAAGGACTCAGAAATTTTGCTGTCAAATTGGAACCCCAGTATAAAAAGTGGGCGCCGTATGGCGGTTTTAGGCTTCCTGAAACAAAGTCAGGCATGCACACCACCGCGCAGGCACAGCCCCCTGGGAATTTGACTGTAGGGTCCACATGAAATCACAAAATCCCTGAGTCCTCTTTTAACTTACTGCATCTATTTCATGAAAGCCATGGACAGTTTAAAAACCCAGTGACACACTCGGATTTAAGGACTCCTATGTCGTTAAAATTACTCATTGCAGACGATAGTTTGACGATCCAAAAGGTTATCAAATTAGCCCTTTCAAATGATGGATATGAAATTCACGCCGTATCAGACGGTACGAACGCGCTTGAACAGATGGCGCTCTTCATGCCTGACGTGGTCCTGATGGATATTGCGATACCGGGTAAATCCGCATTTGAACTCAAACAAGCCTTAAATCAGGACCCAGAGTTAAACTCTATCCCTGTCATACTCATGTGTAGTGCTTTTGAAAAAGTAGACGAGGCGAAGGTGGCTCTTCTTGGATTTCAAGGAAGGCTTACGAAACCCTTTGATCCTACTCACTTGCGACAGGCTCTACAGCGCGCGATAGATGCTGCTGGTGGAAAGAAGGAGCTGGGTCAAGACATTCCCACAGCCCCCTCTGAGATGACCCAGGAAATGTCTTACCCGCCTCCGATATTTGGAAAATTGTCTGCCAGAGATGATGACGATGAAACAGGCGATATCCCAATTCATCAGACAGAAAGACAGTCTGTTCAGCTTACCGCAGAGGCAGATATCGATGAACCTTTAGAAAATTATCAACCCCAAACCACTGAAATTGATGACGTCCAACTGTTGGTCGAATCGACAGTAAATCAGAGCGGTTTGTATCTCGAAGAACCAAAAATCGAAATAGACGACATCCCTGCGTTTGAAGGATGGGGCATTGAAGAACCCCTTAAATCAGGCTTAATATCGAATCCTAAAGCAAAACCTGAACCAAAGCCTCAGGTCAGTACTTCACAGAGTCCTTCTCGATCTCAGCCGCCCATGGTTACCGATCTTTCTTTTGAGTCTCCAGAGTTTGATAAAGCGGAACTCCAAGCTTTAATTCAGAAACAGGTGGAAGAAAAAATTAGCGATCTAGCAAAACGCGCAATTCCAGATATCGCAGAGAAGGTTATCAAAAACGAAATTCGAAAACTGCTTGAATCTTTAAGATAATATACAGTTACGTTTCTCTTACTTGACTCACCTCATGAGACATCAATAACTCGGTACCAAACCGGCCCTCAACTTTAAGTTCTCCGGCTGACCCAAGTCCAAGCACTCGTCCCGTAGAACGAGAGCCAGTAGCCGCGTCGGTTGTATGCGAATCAGTCCACTGAACTAAAGTGCCCCTTCGGTAAAGAAATATCTCGTCGTGCTCAAGCAATATTCGCTCTACTTCACGCGTATAGAAAGGTTCTTGCATGCTTGTTGTTAACTTAGCGAGGAGTTCTGATCTTTGAATGCCTACAGCAGCACATTCTTTTTCCACTATCGTTGGCGCGGTCTCACAATTAACGCCAATACCGACGATCACCACACTAGGCAGACTAGAAACCGCTTCGCATAATATACCCGCGCATTTAAAATAACCATCCTCTCTCTTCACATAAATATCATTTGGCCATTTTACCCGAAGATCTAGAGGCAATTCCGCTTTGCATTCAAGCAGAGCTTTCCGTAAGCGTAAACCCGTCAAGAGCGGCACCCAAGTCATAGGAACTTCAATCGCTCTTACAACATAACTTATTTTCAAACTCTCTGGACTATCGAGCCAACTATTGCCGTAGCGACCCCGTCCCTTTAACTGGGACTGTGCTGTAACATATGAGCCATGATTAAGATCAGGTTCTTTCTGAATCCATTTTTTAATCTCATCATTGGTAGAGTCACATTCTTTAAAGTAGAGACTTCTTAGGTCACTAGGGCTCATGACTTATGAACCAAACGCTAAGGCGGGTGTAGAGCCTTTAAATAAAAGAGAAAAGTCTACTGGCTTTACCGAGGTGGTAATAGAACCCATCGATATCACATCCACTCCCGGTAACACGTAGGATGACAAATTTTCTAACGTGATTCCGCCAGATACCTCGATCAGAGGAACACTAACTTTTTTTCTATCCGCAATTTTTACCACTGCTTTCAACGTCTGCCTGATTTCGGCAGGAGAAAAATTATCTAACATCAAGATATCCGCCCCCCCATCAAACGCTAATATAGCCTCTTCTTGGTTACAGACCTCGACTTCTATTTTTAAGGTATGAGGGGCATTTTTTTTTGCGCACTCAATAGCAAACGCAATGTGCCCGGAACGAGTCCGTTTTTTTTCTCGAAAAAGAGCAAGGTGATTCTCTTTAAGCATAACGCCTGCGCTTAAATTGGTTCTATGTAAAAAACCGCCGCCTACCTGAACCGCGTAAAGATCTAGCATGCGATATCCGGGAAGGAGCTTGCGGGTATGAGTAATCCTAGGAGCCCTTCTTTTCTGAGCTTCGTCTTGCACGATGGAAACAGCCTGCGCGACCGCAGTTGAAATACCTGAGAGTCTTGATATTAAGTTTAGGAAAACTCGCTCCAAACAAAGAATATGTCTCCCGTTTCCTTGAAAAGAAACCACAGGGCTACCTTTTAGTAAGTGTTGTCCGTCGCGAACCTTGCAACTGATCTCCACTCGGTAGTCATCCCGCCTAATCAATTGCTGTAAAGCCATGACCATAGCCTCTCCGCAGAAAACCGCAGATTCCTTCGCAATAACCACAGCTCTTGTATTACGTTCAACGCCAGATAGGGCGGCTGCTGAATGGTCAAATTCGGAGAGGTCCTCAGAGAGTCCTAGTTCGAAGACTTTAAGACACCCTTTTATCAAACTCGGATTCATGACATACCTCTAACTCGCCTATGGAAACACTCACAAGACTTATCTCAGTTGAACTGAACCCAAACGCCTATGCCGAGGGATCGGCCCTTATTCGCGTAGGAAATACACATGTACTATGTACTGTTTCCGTCGAAGACACTGTTCCTGGTTGGCTTAAAGGGAAAGGGCAAGGATGGTTGACCGCAGAATACTCTATGTTACCGCGAGCCACTCATACAAGGTCCAAACGAGAGCGGGAGAGAACATCCGGACGCACTCATGAGATACAGCGCCTCATTGGCCGCTCCCTTCGAGCATGCATAGATCTTAAATCCTTAGGGGAAAAGACAATCACGATAGACTGCGATGTTCTGCAGGCTGACGGAGGAACTCGTACCGCTTCAATTACGATAGCGGCCATAGCACTGCATGCAGCACTACGCAAAATGAACCTTTCCCAAGCGTGGATTGAGTCAGTCGCGGCGATTAGTGTTGGTAAAGTGGGTGGTAAAATCGTGTGTGATCTAGACTACCAATCTGATGTGTCTGCAGATGTGGACATGAATTTAGTTATGACAGAATCTCTCCAGTTTATTGAAATCCAGGGAACGGGCGAGAAAACCTCGTTTTCTCCGGACGATCTAAATCAGATGCTCGACATCGGAAAAAAAGCTTTAACTCAAATTTTGGCAATTCAAAAACAGTACCGATAACACTCGGATTCACTAAGCACTCTAGACCTTTTTACTTAGCGCAATAAAAAACAAAGGCCCCGACCTACCGGGAATGGTAGCTCGAGACCTTTTACTGGAGGTGGTGGGTACAGCGATTTTGCCTTTTCAGGCAACTTTGCGAGCACTTTTGGTTTGATATGCCAAATAGTGCTCAAACTTTTTCTCGAAATCTGAAACTTTTTCACCCTTTTTATTGATGAGACCAAACTTAAACCAATCGTAGTGTTCTGCACAGAATTCCATTCTGTTGCTTTCTTTTTTGCACTCCATAGCCTTACAACGATCCACTACAACCGCCTCTGATTTACCTTGTTTTCCACCCATGAATAAGACCTCCTATTGTACCACTCATCGGTCCGCACCTCTGCTTTCTTTACTAAATTAATCCACTATTATTAAATACTTGATATTTAATAACTTTTACGCTCTGCGGCTTGTGTTTGATTGTTAAGAGGGCCAGTTTTGTCGCAATGAAAACGTACTTGAAATTATCGGTTATCGGATCAGTCCTTGGGGCTTTAGTGTATATGAGCAGGCCAGATCTAGCGTTAGCTCTCTCTCACAATCATACGGTGGCAAAAGCGACTAAAGGTGCGTCTCGGTTTGTCCAGGTAGAGGCACACTCCAAGGAAGAACGTACGGAGCTTGCGAACCTTGGGCTTTCTATTGAATTTGTAAAATCAGATTCGGTTTGGGGGTTTGCAACACCTAAACTCGTAAAGCTGATAAAACAGACCACCAAGTTTAAAGTACTAGAAGATAACGATAAATCTGTAGGCAGAGGTGGACACCAGGGGGCGTTAGACTTCCCCGTGGAAGACGAGAAATTTCATAATTACACCGAACTACAAACGGAGTTGAAACAACTTGCTCAGAAATATCCCAACCGGGTGGCGTTAAAGACCATTGGTAAGACTACCGAAGGGCGGGATATTTTTGCTGTAAACATTAACACTTCTCCTGAAGATCTAAAAAATGGACACAGCTCCAAGGCAGGTGTGATTTTTATGGGTAACCATCACGCGAGAGAGCATCTTTCTGTAGAAATACCGTTGATGTTAGCAAAACATCTTGCCGAAAAGGCGGGAACCCATCCTCTGAATCAGTTTATAGAAGCGCGTGATATTTGGATTATTCCCATGGTGAATCCCGATGGCGCCGAATATGATGTGGCGTCGGGTAAATATAAAATGTGGCGAAAGAATCGAAGAAACAATCTAGATGGCACTTACGGAGTAGATCTAAACCGAAACTATGGTTTCGGGTGGGGCACCGGAGGATCATCGACCGATACAGATTCAGATATTTATATGGGAGAAGCGCCTTTTTCAGAGCCCGAGACGCAGGCAATAAGAGATTTTGTAAAAACAAAGCCCAATGCCACATCACTCCTCTCGTTCCATACTTACAGTGAGCTCATTCTCTATCCATGGGGTGGAAAATACGAATCTGTGCCGGTGGAGTCAGACCGCAAAACCTTTGAAACTATGGCTCTCACAATGTCTAAGTGGAATCACTACAAGCCAGAGCAATCGAGCGATTTATACATTGCCTCTGGAGATACAACCGACTGGGCTTACGGTGAATTAGGGATGTTTGCGTTCACATTCGAGCTATCCCCTGGGCGCTCCGGTGGGGGAGGTTTCTATCCGGGTCAGAAAGTCATAGAATCAACCTTTAAAGCGAATCTCAATCCCTGTCTTTACATGATTGAAGTAGCCAATGATCCTAAACAAGTTCTAAAGCCACATTTTCAAAGCCTACTTGAAAATGATTTCATGCCATTACCTAAACTTGAAGTGAACACTATTCAAGCGGCAGCGCTACAGTAACAACGACAGGTTTTTTTCCAATTTTTCTAAATAAATACCCTCGAAGAGCAATTCTTAACTGCTCTTCGAGTGCGCTTTGATCCGAGAGATCTTTTCGTTCTTTTCGCAAATTGTTCATATAATCCTGGGTAAACTGAATCAATTTCTCCACCCAGCGAGCTTCAACATCCTCTGGTACCACGCCCTTTAAGATAACCTCTGGGCCAGCCAATATGAGCGCGCTTGAGGGATCATAGGTAAGCATGGCAAATACCGCTCCGGTTTCACCTAGTTTTCGTCGGTTTTTTAGGGTGGACTTGGTGACCTCCACACCCGAAGTGCCCTCTACCCATTTCTTTGGCTCTAGCTCCAGAGAATACACTTTTTCGATCCCACGCGCTGTTACATGCACTACATCGCCGTTACTTGTTACCTTAACGCTTTCTGGTTTCATTCCTACTTCTTGGGCCAGTTTTGAGTGAAACACTAAATGCCGATATTCGCCGTGGATTGGAATAAAGTATTTAGGCTTTGTCCATTCCAGCATTTTTTTTAGCTCTGGCTTCGTAGCGTGACCGGAGACATGAATCTGGTGAACGGCATCATACAAAACTTCTGCGCCCTGTTTAAAGAGCGCGTTAATCATTCGTCCCACTGGTTTTTCGTTTCCAGGGATAAACCTGGAGCTCATGAGTACCCGGTCGCCGGCCTGAAGCTCGAGACTCGCGTGCGTGCCTGCCGCCACTTTAGCAAGCGCAGACCTTGGCTCTCCTTGGGTTCCGGTTGTAAGTACGACCACTTTCTCTCTGGACCATTTATGCAGATCATCCATCGAGACAAAAATATCCTCTATGGGACTAATCACGCCGTGCTCAACCGCAAGTCGCATATTGCTTTGCATACTGCGACCACAGAGGGCTAATTTCTTATTTTGGGCTCTCACTAAAGCCACAACTTGAGCAAGCCTCCCTACGTTCGATGAAAACATAGCTACTACGGTCAATCCTTCCGCAGCGGCAAACAGTTTTTCTAATGCGCCACCGACATCCTTTTCACTCTTAGACTCCTCTTCGCGTTCGATGTTTGTAGAATCAGAAAGCAGCAAAAGCACGCCTTGATCACCTGCTTGTTGAAAAGGTTTAAAATCCATTTTTGTCCCTAAAAATGGCGTAGAATCTATCTTAAAGTCTCCCGTATGAATAACTTTTCCCACCGGGGTATCAATCAAAAGTGCGCTTGCATCAATGATCGAGTGATTTACTGAGGTTGTTTGAACGCTAAAATCTGGAAGTTTAAATGAACTGCCGACCTCAAAGACTTTGACCCACTGTTCTGGGTCCAACCCGAATTCGCTCAATTTTTCACGCAACATCAGTGATGTAAACTGAGAGGCAAAGACAGGAACGTGGAAACCCTTGGATTTTAGTTCTTTAATTAAAAACGGCACTCCGCCGGTATGATCTTCGTGCCCGTGCGTAACAATAAGACCAACTAATTTTTCCGCGCGCTCCACAATATAGCGAAAATCTGGAATCGAGTATTCAATACCAAAATGACTCAAGTCACTAAACATGACGCCACAATCCAGTACCAACATCGATTTTTTCGTCTCTAGTATAAGACAATTCATTCCGATTTCGCCAAGGCCCCCAAGCGGAAAGACCCTGAGTTCATCAGATTCTATAGCGATACTATTTAAATAAGAGTCAAATTCGCGATTGGACATAACTTGCCAGAACTAATGCTGCTGTTTCATTCTCTTCGCCCACAATGAGATCAGCGTATTTACGTGTAGGCTCTACATACAGTTGGTGCATGGGCCTTACCATCTGGTAGTAACGATGAGAAATTTCATCATGACTGCGACCTCTTTCTCTGACATCGCGGTGAAGCCTTCGAATGAATCTAATGTCTGCCTCAACATGAAGAAAAACTTTTACGTCTAACAAGGACCGCACCTCCGCCTCCCATAAGGCAAAGATACCCTCTAGAATAAGCACACGCGGCGGCGCTATTTCTAAAGTCTCGTCCGTTCTTCGGTGGGTCTTATAATCATAGTGAGGGATTTGAATGGATTTCCCGGCTTTTAAATCCCTCAGCTGTTTGCTTAATAAATCCCAATCAAAGGCATCGGGATGGTCAAAATTATAGTCGGAATCTACGCGAAGTTTTTCTGAAGGCTCAGATAAATAGTAAGAGTCTTGCGAAAGTAAAGTCACCTGTGAGTGAGTGCCTTTAGATTTCGAGAGAACACGTTTAGCAAAAGTTGTTTTTCCGGATCCAGAGCCGCCGGCGATTCCTAGAATAATCACTTAGAGAGTTAGATACTCATGTCACGGATGCTTCGCAAGCTGTCTTAGTCCGGATTCAACGATTCTTATACGAGCCTCGTCACTAATGGCCCTTGGTAGGCCTTCGTAGGGGAGTCGCAAACGATATTGTTTCGGTAGTGGTTTCCCGCTTCTGAAATGGACCGGATTCAATGCTGGGTTTAAGTCCATGACAGCCACTCGAGGAAACTGAAACAGTTTATCTAAGCTTTTAAAATAGAGCGGGGACGCCAACTCTACCTCAAAATACTCAAGCGGTTTGTCTTTATTTTCGATACCTAGGGTTCGATTCAGTTCCTCCTCTGTTGCCAGGGCTGCCAATAAGCACGAGTAAAACTGCGTACTCGCAAATCCAAACGACCTGACCTTGTAGTGCTTGATCAGTTCTTCTAGATCATTTGACCCCACTCGGTGAACCGCCCGCACGAGACTCGATCGCCCATGGTTGTATGCTGTTACAGCAAGTGGCCAGTTACCAAGAGACTCATAGTTCAATCTTAATAGTTTCGCTGCTGCCTCAGTCGCGCGTATCGGATCATTTCTTTCATCTAGATCCGGAGTTACTTTCAAGAACTGTTTGCCGGTGGATTTCATGAACTGCCATATACCGCTAGCTCCAACCTTGGATCTGGCCTTGAGATTAAAACTACTTTCGACGTAGGGGAGCCTGGTAAGCTCTGAAGGCATTCCATTTTGTTTAAATATCTTCTCCATCGCCGTTAAATATCTACCTGCGTGTCTCCATCCTTCTTCAAATTTATCGCGTTGCCCTAACTGAAATCGTATCCTCTTATAGTTTAGTGCAGATTCAAACTTTAGTGGGTCGTCAATCTCTGAAAATGCTTTATAAATAGCTCGTTCTTGTTCGGGCAAAATTTCAGCTTCCGTAGGTGTGATTTTTCTAAGTTTTCGAATGAGAATACGCGCGAGTTCTTTTGCGGCTTGGATTTGGGCTTTTTGCCGCGATCGACTCTTTTCCACTTTTAGTCGCGCGTATACGATTTGAGTGTATTTCGTATCGTGAATGAGCCCTTCCGTGGAATCCACTTCTCCGTAAATTTTTTTCCAAAAAACAACGTTGTTCGCAAGGATTCCTTGGGCTGGGGCTTTAAACTGCGCTGATACTTGGAGTGCGGTACCAGACGCTATGCTTGCTTCTAACAGAGTCCATAGTACTAAGCCCATAAGACCTAGACAGGACTGTAATAATTTTAGAGTGAAGCGCTGAAACAAGTTAGGATTCTCCTTGAAATAATATATCCATTCCGAGAACGATCATGACTGTATTTAGTAGAACACAAAAAACTACTGTAAGTTTGCTAGCATTCATAGCCGTTCTATGTGGAACCCTCTACTTAGCTCAACGTGTAAAACAGACTGGGCAAGATTCCCTCCGACCGACCACTCCAAGCAAGTTAACTCATCTCTTTCTTATCGACGTTAAACCTATAAACTTAACTCCTTTTTGGTCTCTGGACGCAAACGGACAACGCTTGGGTGCGCTTTTATTTCGTGCTCTCACTAAGCTAGATATCAATCTCGACGTGGTCCCTGATTTAGCAAGCGGCTACTTCTCAAGCGATAGGAACTCTCGGTGGACATTTCCTCTCCAATCTAGTTTAGGAAAGGACAGTTTGGGCAGACCGATCACCGAACACATTATTTTTAAGTGTTTAAATCAATACTTTTTTTCAAACAAACCAAGCCCTCTCGTTCACAACATGGCGCCGGTGAGAGATATTCAACTAGAGAATCGAAGCGTGGTTTTTAAGCTAGAACACGCAGACCCATATTTCCCAAGGAACCTGACTCTCTTTCGTCTTTTCTATGAGTCTAGCCTTAAAGGACCGTGCGAGTCTTCGGGTCCGAATGATTCGTTTCCTGAGGTATTCACCTCGGAATTCAAGCTAACCCCCTCTAAAGCAAGACGCACGGGGTTCATTCTCACAAAGGCCTCAGACCCTAAGCGCTCTATCGAGATTCAGCCGATTAAAGACGAAACCTCGAGAGCCATCCAACTGTTTAGCGGAAGAGGCGACTTCACGTTAAATGCGTTTTCGAGCGCTAGGCACGCCTTTATCGAGTCTCGTCACCACCATCATTTGAAGCTAACGACTTTTGCCGGAACTTCTGTCAGTTATTTAGTGTTTAATACCCAATCAGACGCACTAAAGAACGTGAGCGTTAGAAAAGCCATGGCCTTAGCTACGTTAAAGTATGATTATGTAAAATTTAAGTTATTTCAAACATCTGAGGTTGCAGAGAGTTTTCTGCATCCGAGTCTTTTTGAGTCCTATTCTAAGATCTTTTACGGCTCTACGAACAAGAATGCACTCGAGTTGGCTGAGTCTGTTCTAGAGACTAGCGGATTTAAACGAGATTCACACGGGGTACGTTTGAGAGCCACACTAACCACCTCTAATTATCGGGACAACGAGGAGTATGCTTTGTTTTTTAAACAAAATTTAAACAAAATAGGGGTACACCTTGACTTAGATATAGTCGATTTTGCAACAAGCCTTAACAAAATGCGTTCCGGCCGCTTTGAGATCGGTCTTTCACGCTGGGTGGGCATACAGGATGGATCGATTTTATGGCGATCACTCCATTCGAAAAGCAAAGATAATCGTGCGAGATATGTGTCGCAAGAAGTGGATAGTCACCTAGAGCAGGCCTGGAGATCGGAGCCTGAAGTTAGGTTGAATCATCTGAAGCGCGTACAAATCGCTATGCAGAAAGATTTCCCCTATGTGCCTCTTTGGTTTTGGAAAAATCAGCTGATTTTTCGGTCTAATCTTTTAGAGTATGACGCAGTTAGGGTATCTCCTATTGGAGACTTCTTGTTTTTGAAGGAACTTTTTCTATGAGGCGCATGTTTATTCCGGGCATTTCGTTAAACAAAAAAGATCGGCTTTTTTTGGCGCCAAAAGATGAGGCACATCATATTCGAAAAGTCTTGCGCGTCGAACAAGGCGAGGAGATTGAAATTTTAGACGGCCTTGGGAGCGTATGCACGGCTACAATCGCTTACGAAGGTAAAGAAGGTGTACGTCTCTCGATTGTTAGTCCTTGGACAAAACCTGAATCTCGCGCATCGATTCCATTGATTTTAGAAATTGCCTGCTTAAAGGGCGACACTATGGAGTGGGTGATAGAAAAGGCGACCGAATTAGGCGTGCGTGAATTCATACCCTACATTTCCGCGCATACCGTAACCCAAGTGCACAGACGGGGAGCCTCGTCTTACCAAGAAAAATGGCAGAAAATCTCTGATCAATCGCTAAAGCAGTGTGGGCGTGCTGAGAGAATGCTCGTCCATGCACCCGTAGAGTTTAGTGCACTTAACTTTGACCAGGACCCACGCATCGTCTTTGACGAACAATCCAATGTGACCACGCGAAACTTCACTGAGTACCTTAATAAGTTGAGCGCTCATCCTAAACCCATACGCATCTTGATTGGCCCAGAGGGTGGCTTTAGTGAATCAGAGCGCCAGAGATTTAATCGCGCCTCACTTTCCACGAAACTATCGCTGGGAAAAACTATACTTCGTGCGGAGACTGCTGCGGTCGTTGCTTGTGGCGCCGTTAAACTTGCTATGTCATGCTAAGAGCCAAGTATGGAAAAAAACCAACAGCCACCGAAACTTAGTTTTAAACCTCTCTCAGAAGGATTAGGGTTTCATCCCTTTGAAGAGGGCCTACCGTATGCTCCCGTTAATCCAAAAAAACTCTATCCAAACGCACCCCCACAAAATACTGCCAAGTTTCAGCTTGAAAAAGCGCTCCTCCCAAAATCCGAGTCCCTTCCTAAAACTTCGGGGCCGATGACAGAAACGCGAGCGCAAAAGCCAACTGCATCTGCTCATCAACACACAGTTCTAAATGGTACTTATGTGCTAAGACGTGTTGGGGCTTATATTTTTGATACGCTCACCATTGGTCTACTAGCGGGGGGAGTTTTGTTTTTTACTTTTCCACACCAAGACCTAGAATCTTTCTCCGCTCTTGATACTCAGGACTTATTTCTAGCGCTCATTTTTTATATGTCATGCCACTGGGGTCTCATCACCGCGCAGGAGATGGCTTTTGGAACGTCGCTCGGTAAATTAGTCTTCAATCTGCGCCTTCCTGGATCTGGTTTTGATGTTTTATTGCGATCCATTCTATTTTTGCCCAGTCTTGGCCTCGGTGCTTTAGGTATTGTGATTGGGGCTTTTGATCAAAAAAAGCGTTGCTGGCATGACCGTGCCACAAATATTCAACCCCTAGACTTAAGCGATCCCGCCTCACTTGATGGCACGGCTTAGTCACAACGAGAGATTTGCTAAAGGAGTTGGTAAGTGCCGATACTGAGAGACCCAAGCGACAAAATAAAAACTCCGCATACTTTAAAAAGAGTACTACTAAAGCACAGAGGGCCGCGCTCAAGAGTAGTATTTACAAACGGAGTGTTTGACGTGCTTCACCGCGGCCACGTTACCTATCTGCACAACGCGCGTAAGCTAGGCTCTTTACTTATTGTAGCGCTAAACTCAGACGCTTCTGTAAAGCGTCTCAAAGGACCATCGAGACCGTATCACACGCTGCAAGACAGACTATACACCCTAGCGTGTTTAGAGGCTGTGGACTACGTGACTTCCTTTGAAGAAGATACCCCCCTTGAGACCATCAAATTGCTGAAACCTAAAATCCTTGTAAAAGGCGGAGATTACGACGTGGGAACGATCGTCGGGGGTTCTGAGGTCGTCGCAGCCGGAGGAGTGGTAAAGACTTTGCCGTTTGTGGATGGGCACTCCACAACTCAAATTTTAAATGCTGCCCTGAAAAAATAGCGGCCCTAGAATTAGCTTCTGACTCTGCCGCACACGATTTCGTCAAAATAGCTGATCGAAACTAAACTCAATCCAAAAGCAAGATGCACAAAAAAAGCTGGGCCGGCTGGTAGCTCTAAAGTGCGCACGGCTAGAAATGACTTTGTAAAAAGATTAAAAATAAATATCCAAGAAAACGTACCCCACACAAACCCGGCCCCTAAAAGAGGTAAAGTGCGATTCGTCTGTGTAAAATGACCATACACAATACCCAAGAGCCCAGTGACCATCGAATGGATGATAAACCCTGTAACGATGTACTTTGCATGAAACCCTAAAGCAGTCGCCTCGCCTCCGAAAAGCGTGGTGGCGGGTACTTTGACCGGTAAAAGTGGGTCAAGCCCGCCTAGTTTGCATAAAATACCCGCAAAAATAAGCATGATAATTCCAGCAAAAACGCCTGCCATCGCGCCCGAGATAAGGCGAGGAAGGTCAAATCTGAGCCAAATGGCGACAAGATCCATTTCGCCGGGTTCATGAGAAGCACCTGTTTGTGTAAAAGATTTATTCATAGCGACTTGGAGAGTAACAAATAACCCTATAAACTCAAGTCTCATGCAAATCTTTGATACCCACGTTTATTGTTTTCCGAAATCCCTGCTGTCCGCACTGCCTCAAGACGCCCGTTCTACGCTTGAGGAGGTGGTCAAACCGCTAGGAGAAACGCTCGTACGCGCCTCAAGCTTGGGTCAGATTCTTCCGGAAGGACTAGCTAAGATTCTAAGCCCTGCGCTCATTCAAAAGACCGCGCCCGTCGCCGGACTGCTTTGGGATTCGTCTCCAGAGGTGTGGCTTGAAACCAGTAAAGCCCATCACATTGAATATGCCTGCCTACATGACTACCCGCCTTTTCTCAGTCGAGAATCAGTCAAAGAAGTTTGTAAACAGCACCAGCCGGGTAAATGGCTCTATCCCGAGTCAATTTTGAAAGAAAAAGACTCCTCTGAACCGGGTGCGTTTATTTTGCTTGTTACGCCGGATCAATATGAGGAAGCCCTAGGGCTCGCAAACACTTTAAAGGCTCCGATCATCATGAGCGCAGCAGTCTTAAGCGCGCTCCCAAGTATTCCCATTCACCCAACTCTACTAACTCTCTCAGCGTCTGAGCCGCTAGACTCGATTTTCGAAACTATTAGAAATTTCTCTAACGTTAAAGTTTGTACGTCATGGCAGCCTGCAGAGTCTGTGTTTAAAGCGCTTACAGTTTTGGGGCCAGGCCGCGTTGTTTTTGGTTCGGGTTGGCCTCTGTTTGGCGAACCCTATGAAAACGCAATTCAGCGCGTTCAAACAGCGCTGCAATGGTACTCGGGTGAAAATTCTGCAAATCATTTTAGTGCGGAGATTTTCTCGGAAAACGCGTACCATCTGTTTGGTGTTAAGGAAGAAGTATAGGGGAGAAGCTTATGCAGCCAACACTTTCTATCGTTCAGAGAAACCCCAAGGTTCGCGCGCTTGAACAGCTTTCGTTAAGTGAAATACGAAGTCTTCCTCCTCAAGCCACGGTTTTTTTTCAAGCCGTTGGTGGGCTAGAGCCGCACGGCGAAAACTATCCGATCGGATGCGATATCTTGGAAGCTCTAGAGACTATTGATTTTCTAACCTCCGTTGATATTTCTGAGAGCCCAGATCAAGAACTAAAATCCATGGTACCCGTGGTGGGCTATCCGATTGAGTTTAGCCCTCAGCTACATCTAAAAAAACTAGCGCCTCAACTTAACGCAATCGCGTTTAAACAAATCATATTAAACAGAGCTGAATTACTCTCAAAACTAGGCTTCAAAAAATGCATTTGGGTGACCGGAACGCGAACGCCGAGACACTTAGGTATACTTCATGAGGCTCTAGAAATAGCAAAACGCAAGTTTCACACGGACCACCTCCTAATGGGTTACCATGAGAAGTCCTCCGCCACAGAAAACGCCTCGCTTTTATACCCAGCCACCCAGAGTCATGGCCACGTTCACGAAGAATCTTTACTTCAAAGGCTTCGTATGAATTTGCCTGCTATCCATTCTTCCTCAACCAAAGCGGCCGTTGAATTTTCACTAAAAAAATGGTGGTTTAACGAAACCCCTCTCTCTTGGAATAATATCGCGCGCGAGACTTCAGCCGAAGACCAAAAAATACTGCTCCACAAAGAGCGCCGCTTCTTAATGCTCCTATTGAAGGACTTTTTAAAAGAACCCAGACAAGTGTCTCACCTTGCACCCCCGGGCGCGCTTTACCCCTGGAACCGCAGCTATCTTAAGTCTTATCTCATCGGTGTAGTAACTGCTGTTTTATGGGCGTTTATTGTAAGCTGGGCGCTGATGGATTTGATTCCTTAAGCACGACTGGTTGAGGATTAATAATACTTTTCTTGAAAAATACGGTCTTTTTCGACGGAGAAACTTGTTAATATTTCTTTCACTTCTTGGATCATCGCGTTTGAACCGCACAAATAAAAGTCCGTAATCGACGCGCTTTCTGCGTTAAGAGTCTCCTTCAAATAGTGTGTGACTCGGCCAAGCCTACGATGATTCACAGAGCCTTTAGGACTTACGGGCTGAGAGAGTGCAACAATATATTGAAAATTTGGGTTTTGTTTTGAAACATTCAAGAGCTCATTTTCATATAAAATTTCATCTTCAGATCTAACTCCGAGCAAACAGGTAACTGAGCCTAGTTTCTGCTGAAAAAAGTCACGAGAGTGAATCATGCTTCGAAAAGGGGCAATTCCCGTACCCGTAGAAATAAAACAAACATTCCTAGGACCCGTGGTTTCTAAAACAAAGTCTCCGTAAGGTGCGACACCCGAAAAAACATCGCCTGGCTTCAGAGATGCCAGATAGGTCGTTCCAGGCCCCCCTTCTACTCGCTTTACACAAAATTCTACAGTCGTCTTCTGCGGTGCCGAAGCAATGGAATACGCGCGTCTTAAATCACGTCCCCCAGGTCCCGCCTTCGGTACCACGACGCTGATGAACTGCCCCGCCTTGAATTCAAATTTCACAAATGGCTCCGGAGTTTCTATTTGTTCGAATTCAAGAACAAAGACAGTAGGCGTAATATACTGGGAGTTTAAAACTTTAAACTGTGCTGGGTGCGCTTTTGCCATAGTCGCATACCATTACTAGATACTAGGGCCTCACGACAAGCTGAAAAGGCCTTGAAAACGCCGACTTACCGTGACGATTTACAGATCGAACTCTCCAGAAGTAGCTTCCCGTCCTTATTTTCTTTACGATCACAAGATTCGATATCGCGGTTGCACGAGCTTCGATTTGTTTAAACTGAATATCTCTACCTAGTTCAAACTCATATTTCTCAGAAAAAGCGGCCTTCCCGAAAGTAAACAACAAACCCTTGTCACTTTTCTTCATAGTTTGTGCCCAAGACACAGACGCCCGATCAGAGGGAACGGCCAGTTTTGGGGGGAGAAACTTAAATTCGATCGGTAGGGTCTCAGACTCCGCTATAAACCCATTTTTTTCAGTAGCTCTAAGCTTTGCTTCTACTGGGTTTAAAAAAAATGCAAAATCGTTACTAATAAAGGTTCGATCTTTTGCGCGCAAATCCATGACTTGATCGCGACCACTCCGCGAAAGAGTGAGAGTTTGATTTTTAGGTTTTTCTTTATACTTCCACCCTAACTCGAGCGCAAACTTCTGTTCGAAATACTTTACTGATAGATTGTCCAATCGTTGAGAACCTAGGATAGTGGGCTTTAACCATTGGATACCCTTGTAGGCTGAGTCGAGAGTAAAGCTAGTATCACTTAAGACGTTTGCATCGAGCCTAACCGTAACCAAATAAACTCCGGGCTCCTCTAAACTCACGGTATCAGCGAATGTCAGTGGGTTCATCTGTTGACCTAAATCCAGTGATCGTTCGTAGATAGCTCTCGTGTTTTTCTTTCTAACAGTAATAAAAAGTTCTCCCTGGTTTTCGTGCTTGATGCGCATTTCAAGTCTCTGCTTAACCGGTAGGGGACTAAACGCTGCGCGATGAATATGCCCGTTTAGGCTTGGTAGGAGAACTTCGACAGTCGGGGGGCTTAGGGATTTTGTGGGGAGATTTACAATTACCGTCTCAGGAGTTTCATTCTGAATGGTTAAGCCGGGCATTTTAGAGAAATCACTGAGAGCTTTCTCGGGTGAGTTTAGAAATTTTATCTCGCTTATTCTAGCGATTTCTAGCGCCTCTTTATTTCGCAGAAAAGTAGATGCTAAAGGAAATTTTTTTGGTTTAAGTGCTGCTATTTTTACTGGACTGTTTTTTTCTTTTCGAGCCGAATTATATCTAGAGATTGTGGCCGTACCTGAAAGAATTTCGGGCATAGTCATTGTCTCTGAGCGGTAAATAGATTGTTTCAAAGCTTTCGTACGCGTGGGAAACTGGGCTAGGGTTCCAGGTTGTAACTCTAATTCTGAGCCATCTTTGAGCCGAATAACAGCACGACTGTGTGGTGCGGACATTAGAAAATCACCTTCCGCAACACTATCTCCTACGCTTCCTTTGGTGAAGGTTAGTTGGTTTTGTCTTTGTAAATACAGCGTTCCCTCGATGGTTAGCACGTCGGCAAACTTAGACTCAGTGTCGGACATGGTGTTTAGGTTTGCGATATGTTTCGTATACCAATCGCTCAATAATATTCCCTGGTATCCCAATAGAGCGAAAAAAACAGACATGAGGGCGACAAGAATTAAAGCACCAATGCGAACGGCGCGAGTTGCTTTGTTCTCTTTGAATTCGATTTCGTCCAAAGAATTCTGGGGTAGCGGGGCACTCAACATTGTAACTCCCCTTAGCCCATGAGGGAGTGCACTTTTAGCACGCCAAATGAGTAATCATCTATCGGTGATTTTGGCCCTAAGAATTCGGCCATAGTTTCAGCCAGCGACTCTACGAGTTCGGGAACTTCAGTATCTGCTTCTGACTCAAGCAGCGAAAGGATTCGCTTCTTACTCATTCGTGCCCCATCTTCTCTTTCAAGTTCGGCGATACCATCCGTGTAGAAGAAAATAGAATCTCCTGCTGTAATTTGTACTTCTTTTTCCTCGTAGGTACTTAAGGATATAGCCTCACCTAATCGAACTCCAGAGGCCATTAAACTCGCAACCCGTTCAAATTGCCCATCGGGACCTTTTCTTAGAACCCAAGGGGGTGGGTGGCCCGCGGAAGAAAATTTTACAATACCAGTCCGTAAGTCCAAGACGCCCACAAAAAGGGTCATCATTAGATCGGAGCGACCGGAATCATAAACCACCTGATTGGCGTACTCCATCATGCGCGACGGCGACAGAACAGAACCATCCGAGTCTCGGGCAAACTTCTGCAGCATAGAAAAACAGGCCCGCGCTGCCGCCGTCATTAAGGCAGACGGGACGCCGTGCCCGGTAGCATCAGCCGTCATAAAGCAAAACAAATGCTTTGCCTTAAAAAATCCCCACCAATCGCCACCGCATTCTGACGCCGCACGGTAATAGCCATGTATTTCTACATAATGATCTCGGTATCCATCACGCGGAAGGAGATTCTCTTGTACGGCAGAAGCTACCTTCAACTCTTCCTCTAATCGTGTTTGATTTGCAGTCTGGATCAATAGATCCCTGATCTGCCGGGACATGGAATTGAAGGCTCTGCCTAAGACACTGACCTCGTCTCGCGTGTTGATCTGAATTTCTCCCGAAAAATCTCCTCGTCCGATTTTCTGTGTCGCTAGGGTGAGCGCCTGAACTGGAGCTGTGAGACTCTTAGCAAACAAATAGGCGATTAAGATTGAAAGCAAAATAGCGGACGCCCCAAGTAACCCAAGCCTTTCTCCTAGCACTCGTGCGGCGGCAAACGCTTTCTTTCCTGATACCGCAGTCATAATCACAAGACCAAACTGCGATTTCTGATAAGCGCCCAAATACTGCTCTCTATCTACTGCAATTTGCAGTGTTGAGTTCAACAGATCCGAAGCTCGGGCACGTCCCATAATAGCGGTGGAAAGAGGCTCAGGAAAATCATTGCCGCTTGAAAGAAGAAGCTCTAACCCATCGTTATAGACTCGGTACTCTCCCGTCTGCTTAACCTTCGCTATCTGGTCAAAGGAAAATCTTGCAAAAGCGATGAGGTATTCGCCTTTCGTAGAGTCGATTTCCTCTACAAATTGGCTCCATATTTGATTTCGAGACTTTTCTCTTAAGATGTACGACTCTCCGTGTCCGTTGCGATAGAGATCTTTTGCTAAAGCGGAATAATCGACCGTCTTTACAGCGGTATCCGTCGCTTCTACCGTGCTTCCAAATACTGCCTCTAGTCCTTCTGCGTGTGTTCTGGCAACAATGATCTCTAAAATGGCGTCTTGGTTTTTTAGTAGTGTCTGTATGGTTTCGTTTTCGGTGGCGCTTAGGGCGCGTACCTTTGGGGTAGAGGACAGTACGAGCCTTGAAATACTAAGCACGTTCCTGATTCGCTCATCGACTTCGCGTGAAATAAACAAGTTCTCAACAGACTGAGTCTGAAATGTGTATGCTCGCTTATCCTCTAGAACCACGAAGTACGCCGCGAACGAGAGCAGCCCCATAGACACGAACAACATCATGGCGGCACCCAAGACAATCTTCGTGCTGAGACGAAAAGAAATAGCGGTGCGTTGTCCTAGCATACAAAGAATTCTCTACCCAAGCCTCATATTAATCAATTAGTGTTATGTAACAGTGGAGAAGTTTTTATGTTAACAGTGCAGAAAGAGATCCGTGGCGCTTCTTTGACGATGAAACTATCTGGTGTCATCAACGAAAGCGCAAAGCTGGAAGATCATTTTGACCCGTCTATTCAAGAAGTAAATGTTTACTGTAAAGAAATAGCCCGGATCAATTCCATTGGAGTTAAGGCGTGGATTCGGTATTTTCAAGGTTATAAAAACATAGGTGCTAAGCTGTTTTTTCACGAATGTTCAACTGCGATAGTAGAGCAGCTAAATCTAGTTTCTAATTTTTCTGCTGGCGGCAAAGTTCTATCGGTTTTTGTGCCGTTTGCTTGTAAAAAGTGTAGTTCGGAGATGATAGCGCTTTTTAAAACAGAAGACCTGGTCAATGGGGAGTTTACCATGCCCGAGTTAAACTGCCAAAAATGTCCCGACGGTGTCGCTGTATTTGATGATGTTGAGGAAGAATACTTTGCTTTCCTCAAGAAGGGATAAACCCCTTGTTAAGTCATTTGATTTTAATATCAGGTAGACCAGAGGATACCGCTTTCGCAGGCAGAGTCGCCTCGCACAATAATTTACAGATACATCAAATTGCTGATTGCCATGATGCCATTGATGAAATCATGCGGCTTAAACCCGAAATTATTCTTGTCGATGGAAACTCTGACGAAAAAGTATTCCATCTTTCTAAAGAGCTTAAGTCTCGCTTAGGATCTATGTCTGATCTTGCGGACGCTAATAAGATTCATTTTATTGCGAGCTCGGATCTGAATGAGGCTAAACATATTACACAGTGTGAATATTTTGGCAGTTTTATCAAACGAACCTATCATGAGCCAATAAAAGCAGAGTTAGCGGGTGATCGCTATGCACGAATCATTTGTTCACAGCTTAATCCTGACAATCCTACGTTAGAACCGTATTTGCTACCGGGTGCTCAGATTCAATCTATTCAGATGAAGTCTTCGAAAGAAAAGATAGCCATTGTGGATGCTATAAAGAGCTATTCTTCTAAAGCGAAGTTTGGTTCGAGGCCAACCACGCTCATTGCAAATTGTGCCGATGAACTCATCATGAATGCCGTTTTCAACGCCCCGGTAGATCCTTTTGGAAAAAAGCTCTTTGATACGACGCCACGAGATCTAGATTTTGCGTTGACCGGTCAACACGAGGTCTCAGTAAGCGTAGGATACGATGGTAAAGTCCTAGCTCTGATGGTGTCAGATCTTTATGGCTCTGTAGATAAAGACAAAATAATCTTTCACATTTCCTCGGCCTATTCGCATTCTGAATACCGCGTAAAAATGATTGCAGGTGCGGGATTGGGACTTTCGAATATTTTTCAGACTGGCGGTAGTCTGGTCTTTAATGTTGAAAAGGGTAATAGAACCGATGTTGTTGCGCTTTTTGAACGCACGGAGAATTACAGGGCCTTTAAAGATCAGTTCCGTTTTTTCTCCACTCGTTTTACCTACTAATGGTATAAAGGGCTCATATGCCCAAAATCCAAGCTCCTGATTTATTTTTAGCCTCAGCGTCGCCACGAAGAAAACTACTCCTTCAGCAATGCGGCCTAACGTTTAAAGTTATAAAAACTAAAACAGACGAATCCATGGTGTCAGGGGAAAAACCAGAAGACATGGTTTTAAGACTATCGAACCAAAAGGCAACGCAAGCACTAAACACGCTAACAGAAAATCGTCTCTATGAAACCTCTACTTTAGTTGTCATTGGCTCTGACACCACAGTGTGTGTAGAAAAAACAGATATCCTAGGTAAACCTGAAAGCGTAAAAGAAGCCTATAAGATGCTTTCAAAAATTTCAGGTAAAAAGCACAGCGTGTACACCGCCTATACAATTTTGGAGCGCAGCCCACTGAAAAAAAAGGGCGAAACGCAGTTCATGTATTATGCATTATCTAAAGTTGTCGAAACCAAAGTTACGATAAAGAGATTAAGCAGGCGTGAAATAGCCAGCTACATCAAGACCAAAGAGCCCATGGATAAGGCAGGAGCGTACGCCGCTCAAGGTATGGGGATGAGCTTTATTGAGAAAATTGAAGGTAGTTACACAAATGTTGTAGGACTTCCGATGAAAGAATTAGTCGAAGATTTAGAGCTTGAATTTAATGTTCTACCCTACTGGCGATTAAAGTCATGACGCTGAATCCGTCCTTAAAAGATCGCTATTTGTCTGTAATCACTGAGTTAAAAAACTTTCCAAGTACTAAACTGATCGCGGTGAGCAAAACTAAGCCCTTTTCTGATATAGAAACGCTCTACGAACTTGGGCAGAGAGACTTTGGCGAGAATTATATCCAAGAATTTGGAGAGAAAAAAAGAATTGCAGAGCAAAAGGGTATGAATGACATTATCTGGCACCTCATAGGACCACAGCAATCAAATAAAGCAAGCCAGATAACGAAATTGAATCCAGTGTTTCATGCGCTAGATAGTATAGACTTAGCGAGACGCATTGATTCGAAAGCTAAGCAATTAAACTCAATCATTTCTTGTTTTTTGCAAGTAAATATTAGCTCCGAAGGAACAAAGCACGGGATTCCAACATCTGAAACCCCTGGTATTTTAGAATCGCTAAAAAAATTAGATAACCTTAAGATCTTGGGTTTGATGTGCATTCCAAACCCTAAAGATCCAAGCCAGTTAGCATTTCAGAGTTTAAAAGAACTGCTGTACTCCACTAAAGAGCTTCACTTGGGAGAGCTTTCGATGGGTATGTCAGGTGACTATCTTCTGGCGGCACAACACGGCTCGACGTATGTTCGGGTGGGGTCAATTATTTTTGGGTTAAGAAACTAATTTAGTGTTAAATTTTTATTGTGGTCGGCTATTTTATTAATCTTGTTTTTAGTTCTCTGCTCATAAGCTGCGGGCTTAGTCGCGGACTATCAGAGCGATTCGACCCACCGCCCGGTGGTACTGTTTTGTATCAAGCGGCGTTTAACCCCAACAGCAATAGTATCACGGGTACAGCTCAAGTTTACGATACAGCCGGCCTTATTGTTTTACGATTGACGGGCTTTTCCAGTCCCTCAACCGCGTATTTTGTGTTTTTAGAAACTGCTAGTAATAATCAAGTTTACGTGGCCCCTCTTGCCTCACAGATTGGTAGCATCAACTATAATACCGGCCTCTCAGTGGGCCCTGTGTTTACACGGGCTGCAATCAAGCAAAATGCTAATGCATTCTCCCTAGAGCTTGCTGCAGCAACTTTCTAGTTTAACCGCCTGGATGGGTGAGAATGTTTACGATGGTGTCTTGAGCGTTTGGAGTTCTAAGGCATGCGAGCGCTTGCTGCATTTTTTCTCTTGTCGCCTCATTAGTGAGAAGATCCGAAATTTCTCTGCACCAAACCTCTGGATCTGTGGTGGACTCAAGAATAACCCTGACTGCCCCTTTTTGCTCGAAATGTCTGGCGTTCTTCTCTTGATGATTATCTGCTGCAAACGGAAACGGCACGAGTATCGCAGGCCTTCCTACGAACGTTAACTCGGAAAGAGTTGAGGAGCCCGCTCTACAAATAATCACATCTGACTCACGGTAAGCGCGCGCCATATCTGAGATGAACGGTACTAGTTTTTTCGTATCAAGCCCTAATGCAAGATAAGCAATCCGTGATGATTCCAGCTCTTTGGGTCCACACTGGTGTAAATAATCAAGCGTAGGGTGTTGTTTCAGTAGCATAGGTAAAAAAGCTAGAACTCTTTGATTAAGTCCTCGCGCGCCCTGGCTCCCTCCGAAAATCAGTATCTTCTTTGAGTCTTTCGGATCTTTCTTCAGCTCTTTTTCTGCAAGCTCTCTCACTTCCATTCGAATAGGGTTCCCGGATACCTCTGTTTTTAGGCGCGGTCCAAAACTCGCCTGCGTCCCTGCAAAGGCTAGAAAAATGTGATCTGAAAATCTCGACAGCCAGCGATTGGTAAGGCCAGGAATAGCGTTTTGTTCTAGAAGTGTGATGCACTGAAGCGGGATAAGTTTAAATAATTTTAATATATAGGCAGCGACGATGACGGGACCGCTCACAAAACCCCCCACGCCTAATATAGCAGTGGGTTTAATGGAGTATAAATCTCTCGCGATCATGAAAACATTAAACAAAGCGACAAAGAGAGCCTTAATTTGAAATAGAATTGATTTTCCTTTGATGGGAAGTATTCCGTACAGTCTGAATGGAATACCCGTCTGTGGCAGCTCTCTTTTTTCAATCTCACCCAGCGAAGCAAAAAAATAGGTAGACTCCGGGCCAAACCTTTTCATGATTTCTCTAGCAATGGTAACTCCTGCAAACAAATGTCCACCCGTTCCACCACCCGTAATCACAACTTTAACCCGCTGATTAGTTTGACTATGAGACAATGGCAGCTCCTGAATGCTGTGTTTTCATTTCGACGTCTCTTTCATTTTCTCTTACCAAAGGTCCCATGTACTTTTTTGACATTCCGTAAAGGATTCCAGTCATTAGCAAGTCAAAGACAAGTGCAGAGCCTCCGTAACTGACAAAGGGAAGGTTTAACCCTTTTGTAGGAACGAGTCCCAGAACAACACTCATGTTAATGAGTGCTTGAAGTGTGATGAGACAACTAATACCAAAACTAAAAAGCGCCTCAAAATAGTAGCCGCTTTCATTCAAACGACTCGCAATATAGAAACCTCGGTAGCACACAAAGAGAAAACATAGCGAAAGTCCAAGCACTCCCATAAACCCTAATTCTTCTCCAATCACAGCCAATATGAAGTCGTTATGTGCTTCGGGTAGATAAAAAAGCTTTTCCTTTCCATTGCCGAGTCCCTGACCCCACACCCCCCCAGATTGCACTCCCAGCATGCTTTGTAGCACCTGAAAGCCTTTTCCTAGTGGGTCTCTCCAAGGATCGATAAATGTTAAAAGCCTCATCCGCCGGTAGGGTTCAAACCAAACCAATAAGCCTGCCGCAATCACGCCAACAGTTGCACATCCAAATAAGATCCGCTTTTTATGTCCCCCCACGTATAGAATAAAAAATAAGGTGATTGCTATCACTGTAACGGATCCAAAGTCAGGTTGCTTCATGAGAAGAAGCATCATCGGTACCGGCAAAAGTAGGGTAGAAAGCAAACCAAGCGTGGTACGTCTCATGGATTCTCGCTTACGAAACAGCTGAGAAGAAACAAACAGAATACATGCAAACTTAGCAAACTCCGCAGGTTGAAATCTAACGCCGAAACCTCCTAACCATCGCTGTGCTCCACCTAACCTGATACCCATTCCGGGAATCAGTACGACGATCAGAAGAGCTACCGAGCATAGGGCTAGAGGATAAGAAAACTTAAGCCACGTGCGAGAACTCATTCGAGACGCGACCGCCCCGAGTACAAGTCCTATGAGGCTAAATACAACTTGTTTTCGAATAAACGTAAAACCATCACCCGTGCGCTCCTGTGAATAAATAAAGGAGGAGCTAAAAACCATAATGAGCCCAAAAAGTAAGAGCGCTAGTGTCCCAAAAAGTAGGTACGTGTCACCAAAATAGGACCTGACCTTCTCCTCTTTAGGCTCTGAGGACAAGATTCCTAAATATTTCTCCGCGTTCTTGGAAGGATTTAAATTGGTCTGCATGGGTACATCCTGGGCTTAGCAGTAGGATATCTCCATTTCTAGATTTTTGGAAAGCGAGGAGAATTGCCTCCTCATAAGTGCCCACCAAAAAGGTCTCTACAAGATCACCGAGTGCCCGGTTTAGCTTTTCTTTTGCTTCACCCATAAAAATGAGTGTTTTACATCTACTTTTCACGAGTTCTTGAAGACCCGAGAAATCAACGTTTTTGTCGCGTCCTCCCGCTACCAGAATAATGGGGTTAGCTGGAAAAGACCCTAGTGCACGACCAATAGCAGCGGGATTCGTCGAATAAGTATCGTTAAAAATGTAAACGCCGTCTTTGCGGCGCAAAAACTCTAGTCTGTGAGGGAGTGGGGCAAACTCAGAGATAACTTGTTGCACGGCCGCTTGAGAAACTCCCTGCACCCTTGCGGCACAAATTGCCGCCATTAAGTTCTCCTTGTTATGTTCTCCAAATAATTTGACGTTTGAAAAATCGTAGATCTCATCACGACTCGAAAACTTGGCCGTCACTTTTTTCGTGCTGGTGTTATAATAGCAACCCATGAATTTTTCAGCAAACTCTCCACCTAAACTCATGGGGTCAAGCTTTGTGAACCAATAGAGCTTGCCATTGGTGGACTGTCCAAATTCCCTCGTTACCGGGTTATCGTAATTACACACTACATATGTATTTTTATCGCAGGACTTAAGAAGTTTACGCTTCTGCTCGGTGTAAGACTCCAGGGAGGAAAACTTATCCAGATGATCTTGATGTATGTTAAGAAATACTGCCACCGAAGGCACAAGCTTTTGTGTCTGTTCCAACTGGGCCGCCGAGATCTCTGCAACGACGATATCTGATTTATTCGGCTCTGAAAAATACTGCGTCAGCGGGCGATCGTGGGTACCCCCCACATAAGCAGATTTATGATCCGCTTTAAACATAGCTCCAATGAGCTCTGCTACAGTTGTTTTGCCGTTAGAGCCGGTGACACAAATGAGGGGTTCTTTTAGAGACCCCGCCAAGATATCCAGCTCACTCACCACTGGAATTCCTGCAACTCGTGCTTTCTCAAGTGTTTTTGCGTTTGGTCTGATCGATGGAGAAAGCACGATGAGATCGTACCCATCGTAAGAGATACCCTGAATATTCTCCAAAACAGTTTCAAACTTAACATCAGAGGTACGCTCGAAAGACAACGTTAGCTCAGACTTTGGTTTCAGATCCGCCACCGTGACTTTTGCGCCTTGCTTGACTAAAAAACGAAGCACCGCTGCGCCCGTGGATCCAAAACCCAGTACTAAAACTTTTTTTCCTTTGTACTTCGTACTCATAAAACTGGCGTCCTCTTAGTTTCTATTGCTTCAAACAAATCCTAACGTAATTTCAGAGTCGATAGCGTCATTAAAGCTAGCACAATTGAAACTATCCAAAACCTCACTATGACCTTTGGTTCGGGCAACCCTTTAAGCTCAAAGTGGTGGTGGATAGGTGCCATTTTAAACACCCTTTTTCCCGTTCTTTTAAAGTATCCGACCTGAATCATAACACTCATAGCTTCAGCGACAAAGACACCACCACACAGGGCTAATAAAATTTCGTTTTTTGTTAGCACTGCCGCAGTGCCTAGTGCTCCGCCTAACGCTAGAGAGCCCACGTCACCCATAAAAATCTGCGCTGGATACGTGTTGTACCAAAGAAAACCTAAACAAGAAGCGGCTACTGTTGCTAGAAAAACAGCCAACTCCCCGGTTCCACCCACATAAGGTATCTGTAAGTATTCAGCGATCCCCTTGTGGCCAGCGCAATAGGCGAGTATCAGAAAAGTGGCAGAAGTCGTGATGGTGGGTCCTAATGCTAAGCCATCCAAACCATCCGTAAGATTCACAGCATTGGATGCCCCTACGATGACGAGCGCCCCAAATAAAATAAAGATGCCTCCCATTTCTAGCGAAAGCTCTTTAAAGAAAGGAAATCTGATTTCGGTGGGAAACGTACCCGTCTGAAACAGGTAGTACATTAGAGAAAGGGCAATGAGGCTTTGAAAAAATAGCTTTGCGCGTCCACTTAGCCCTTTTGTGTTTTTTTGAATTACCTTTCTGTAATCGTCGACAAAACCAATAAGTCCGTACAGCGTTGTGACTCCTACCGCCATCCACATGTACTGGTTCGTCAGATCGCCCCACAACAAACAGGAAAAACAAACAGATAGAATAATGAGTGACCCGCCCATGGTCGGCGTTCCCTTTTTTGAGTAATGCGACTGGGGACCTTCCGTACGAATGACTTGTTTCATCTGTTTTTTTTGCAAAAAATCAATCAACCACGGTCCAAGCACTATGCTGATTAACACACTCGTGATGGCTGCGCCAAAAACCCGAAAGCTGATGTATTTAAAAACATGGAGGGCCGAGAAATCTTCGTACAGCGGGTATAGGAAGGCTAAAAGCATGGGCAGAACGTTACAAAATTACGAAGAAAGAAGTCAATTCATCCTACAAGCTATTTCAGCATTCTTGAGGGTCCAGAACCAATTACTGGCTGGCTTAGGTACTTATAGTCGTTGCCTATCGCCCAACTCTAGCTCAAGCATCGACCCGGGGGCGACTTCTTCAAGCGCTTTAGGCGATTGGCCGTAGATTGTGCCTACCCCCCTTGCCCGAATTTTAATCGGATACCCGCGTATCACTTCCATAGCTTCTTGCAGGCTAAGGCCAGTAAAATCGGGAAGTTTCAGCCGTTTCACTGCGCCTCCTTCCAGTAAGACGACAGACACGACTGCTGGAGTCTCTGTCGCGGACTTCGTTTCATTTGTAATTAAGCTTAAGGCGGCTAGTGATTTTTCGTTCAGTGTCTGAGACTGGTTACCCTTTTCGTTGGTTAGTGTTTTTTGCGAAATAACGTTTTTGCTGACTACTAAAGGCGAAACCTCGTCTGACGCTGGAATAGAAAATCTTCGGGTTACCGCGGCTAAAACCTCGCGAAACAAAGGGGCCGCAGTTTCTGAAGCGTAATAAACGCCCCTAGGGTCGTCGAGCTGAGAGAGAACAACGATCTTGCGACTTACTTTAACGGGAAATCCCACAAACGAGGCAATATATCTACTCTTTGAGTACTTGCGTGTTTTAGGGTCTACTGTCTGTGCTGTGCCGGTTTTACCTGCGATTTCGTAGCCACTTAACCTTGCGTTCCCCCCCGTACCACCTTCTTCGGTCACTGCACTCAGCGCGGATAAAACACGCTCTGCTACTGCGGGCGATAAAATGCGTTTGGGTTCATCGTATTTGGATTTATCTAAGATAAGCTTAGGAGAAACTAAATAACCGCCATTGATAAACACCGCATAAGCTCTTGCGACCTGTATCGGTGTCGCCAGTAATCCCTGCCCGAAGCCTAGGGTAGCAACAGTTAAGGGCTGCCAAGGTTTGTCTCTCTTGGGTAAAAATCCTGCGATTTCTCCAGGAAAATTGGTGCCCGATTTTTGCTCGAAACCAAATCTCTGATACAGTTCAAGCATTTTATTCCGACCAAGCTTTAGTGCGATTTTGGCTGAAACGACATTGCTTGAAACTTTGATCATATCCATTAACGAGAGCCATTCGAATTTCTCGTGCGACTCACTTTCAGAAATCGTTCGTCCCTGAATACGTATGGACCCAAACTCTCCGTGGATTTTTGAACTAAGTTGCATACCATTTTCAAGTGCGCCCGCTAGCAAAATCGCTTTCATAGTAGAGCCGGGCTCGTATCCATCTGTGAAGGCCCGATTACGTCTGGCACCTAGATCCGCGGTGGTATGATTCGGATTAAACGTAGGATAGTTTGCAACCGAGAGAAGCTCTCCGTTTTCGGCATCCATCACAATCACGGTTCCAGACTGAGCACCCGTGCGACTGATAGCCTGTTTTAGGGTTTGCTCAACCATGTATTGCAAAGAAGCATCTATTGTCAGCTGAACCTCGTCGCCATCTTTTGCGCTCCCCGCAATAGAAGGGTCATAAAAGGCTGGGCGCCCAAGCGCATCTTTTACCGCAGTGAGATTCACTAAAGTACCCGCTAACCGAGAGTCAAACTGTCGCTCGAGTCCTTCTTGTCCAACGGAGTCAATGTTCACAGATCCAAGGACATGACTTGCGAGTTCCCCGTGGGGATAATATCGATTACTTTCTCGGACCAACCAGAGTCCAGGCAGTGTTCGTAACTGAGTATCTAGGAGTCCAGATTGCTTGAGCGATTGTAGCTCCTTGTCGGTAAGCTTCCGCTTTAACCACACAAAATCACGCGTCTCCTTGAATTTCGCTAGAAACTTAGCTTTGGAACTATTCCCTAAAACATTAGCTAGCAGGGTTGCGGTTGAAACACGTTTGGCAACCTTCTTAGGATTCGCTGCCAAAGACATAACCTCTGTGTTAATCGCAAGAGGCTCTCCAGTGCGATCCAACATCACTCCGCGCCTAGCGGCGACCAATATTTTCGAATGAAACTGCTTGCGTTCAAGGCGACTTAATCGCGCATCGCCCTTTAACTGAAGATATCCCGCGCGGTAAATAATCGCTGAAAATATGAATAGAAAAACTATAAAAACACTGGTCAATCGAAGTTTAAAATTTGGCAACTCCATCTCTTCCTATTCACTTGATGTAAATTATTTGATCCACTCTAGGCTGAGTTAATTCGAAAGCCCCACTAGAAATACTCTGAAGCCTTCGAGGAGATTTAAGTGCAGATAACTCCACTTTTGACCTAGAAACTTGATCGATAATTTCTGCTTTCTTTTTCGTAAACCGATGAATCTCGTAAGTGGATTGCACGCCACTAAGCCTGAGCCATACGGTCAAAACAGATAAGCATAAAACTCCTGTGATCGCCCACCAAGGAAACATTATTCTGATCACTCACCAACCCCTTTTTTACAATTTCGTCGCAACTCTGAGTTTGGCACTTCGTGCTCTAGGGTTCAAAGTGATTTCTTGCCTACCTGGAACCCAAGGTTTTTTTCCACATTTTTGCCATAGGTTCTTATCTTTAAACGCTGTTTTGACCATTCGATCTTCAGTTTCATGGAAGCTTAAAAAACCCACTCTAGCCCCCGCGACTAATTCAGTTCCCTGAAACATCAGCAACCGTTCTAACTCGCCCATTTCATCGTTAACCCAAATTCTAAGAGACTGAAAAGCCCGAGTCGCTCCATGTATTTTTCCGCGTCTTGCCCAACTTGGCAGCTGAGCGACCAAGAGATCTGAGAGATACTTGGTGGAGTTTTCAAACGTACGTCGTGCTTGGGCCTGTTTAATCGCTCGAGACATAGACACGCAGAATCTCTCTTCCCCGTACGCCCTAAAGACCTCACAAAGCTCATGATCTGAAGCCGCCAGGAGCTTATCATACAAAGGAACTGGAGATAACTCGGGCGAAAGCCTCATATCTAGTGGTCCATCCCGCATAAAACTCAGGCCACGTGTTTCATCCTCAATTTGATCAGAAGAAAAGCCAAGATCGGCAAATGTTGCAGCAATGTGAGCTGGATCGATACCTAAAGATTTTAAATAAGCAGAAGATATCTGTCCAAACTTCTGATGGGATAAAATCAAGCTACCCTTTAGGATCTCCGGCTTAAAAACCTCCTGGGCTCGGTCTATCACTCGTAAATCTTGATCATTGCCCACGACCACAAGCGGTAGATCATGTAAGCGAATATGGTCCAACATCGCACGAGTGTGCCCACCGCCACCCAACGTAAAATCCAGAACATACTTAAGCGGCGCTCTGGTTGCTTTTATGCATGAATTCTCACCTAGTAATAATTCAATGACCTCACGGGTAAGGATAGGAACGTGTTTAGTTGCCATGAATATCTAACCAAAACGTCGCGGGTCCGTCGTTTACTAAATGAACACACATATCTGCACCAAAAACGCCCCCTAGTGTAGTGAGTCCAAGTTCTTGAGAGTATTGTAGCGCAAAATCATACAATTTTTTTGCAAATGTCGGAGGTGCCGCCTTTAGGAAACTCGGACGATTCCCCTCAGAGTGATCTGCACAGAGCGTAAACTGAGAAATAAGCAAATGTGCTCCACACACTTGTAAGAGATTTAAATTCATTTTTCCCGCTTCGTCTTCAAAGACGCGTAACTTCGCTACTTTCTCTAAACCTTTACGAACCGTGACTTCGGAGTCATCTGCCTCAAATCCAATCAGGGTTACAAACCCTCTATCGATTTGCGCGATCGTTTTGCCTTCTATGGTTACTGACGCTTTTTGGACGCGTTGAATGAGTAATTTCATGGGTGAAGAAGCCCTCTTCTTAGCTCTTACGCTCGCGTTTGATCATAGGATCATCTTTCGTGGGAATTGGAGCGCGTCTAGATTCAAGAGATTTATTAAAATAAATCTCAAGTGCTCGTCTTGCCAAATAAGACGCTTTAACTTTCCACTTCTTTCTCGAAACAACCATGGCAGCAATGGCAATTGATTTTTCTCCGGTGTCGCCATAACCCACGAACCATTCATATTTTCCAAATGGATCATAGCCTGTCAAAGAACCTGTTTTGCCGCCAACATCAAGATCTAAGATTCGTCCTTTTTGAAAACCCTTGAAAGATACACGCGATGTTCCAGAGTCGACCGTCGCGCGCATTAACTCTCTCAGTTCAAGTGCGGTCGGCTTATCGATGGCTTGGGTTGCAAGCTCAGGCGTCCCCTTGTAAAATTCCTCGCCGTCCTCAGTGTGCAGAGAATCCACGAGGTAAGGCACCATGCGAGCACCGTCATTAACAACGGTGGCAGCAATGACTGCGCCCAGGAGGGGGGACATTGTGTTTGCGTTGGTAAATCCACTGGAGGTTTCCGCTAGCTCCCATGAGTTATTGGAAACATGCGCGCGCCCCATCTCTACCGGCACATCTGAAACTAGGTCCTCATCGAAACCAAAACGATCCGCGTACTCTCGCAACCGATCCGACCCCACAAAGAAAACGCCTAACTTACCAAACACAGTATTGATAGACTTCGCAAAAGCTTCTCTCAAAGACACTCTCTGCGTATAGCGGTTTTCATCTGCTTTCAAAACATGGGACCGGTAGAGCGTGTGCGGCCTGCCGTTGTAAGCGATCAAAGTATCCGAGTGAGCTTTTCTAGAGGAGATCACCGCAGCCGCAGTAATCACCTTAAAAATAGACGCGGACGGAAAACTAGCTCTTAGCGCTAGATGAGAGGGAATGGCAATATCCGGCTTTTGCACGCTTAAGAGCGAGAGAATACGTCCGGTCTTGGGCTCTATGGCAACAAACGCCGCATAGTCTGGAGCATATTGGTGCAAAATCGTTTGAATAGACTCATGAAAGGGGCGATCTATGGTGTAGGTGGCTCTTGCAACTAAGTTTTTTTTACGGCTCAGACTTGTAAAATTGAGCGTCGCTGGCAGGGTGTTACCGAGCTTTGAGTGGTAAAGAGCGCGCCTAATTTCAGCTCTTGAAACGGCGGGTCTTTCGGTAGAAATGACGTAAAAAAGCGCCGCCACCCCCAAACTAAACGCACTAATTCCAACCAACCACCTGAGGCTGTACTTTTTTTGTTTAGGGCGCCTGCTAGTCTTCAACGTTTTCATCCTCGATTTCTTCAATCATAACCTGCTTTTTAGGCTCGGGGGTTGTGGGCGCCTGCTCAAAAGCAAGTGGTTCAAATAGAGCGTGCTGATACTGAGCCTCAGATATACGCCCCACTGAGCGCAACTTCCATAGGATCAACCGAATCTGTCGTCTAGCGAAAGGGGTTAAAGTCTTCCGCCTAAACGAAATCGAGTATTTCTTTGGACTAGGCAACAACATAGCAAGAAAAGCAGCCTCTTTGGGTGAGATCTCGCTAGGAGCTTTGTGAAAATAATGCCTAGTGGCTTTAGAGATGCCGTAAATACCCTCGCCATACTCAATAACGTTTAAATAGAGTTCCAAAATACGTTGCTTTGAAACGTAACGATCTAGTGTCCAGGACATCGGTATTTCAAGCACTTTGCGTATCAGAGATCGCTCATGCGAAAAGTACAAGTTTTTAATCAGCTGCATAGGGATAGTGGAAGCACCGCGTGTAAGTTTGTTTTTTTTCCAAGCTTCTTCGATCGCCGATTCAAGGGCCACCGGATCAATCCCCTCGTGATCGTAAAACGTAGAGTCTTCGCTCAATATAATCGCGCTCTTTAAGACAGGTGCGATCCCCTGAAACTTCGACCAATAAGCTGGAACCTCAGATCGAAGCGTCACCTTGGTCACCTTCGTTTTTGGGTTATATTCGACAAAAGGGTACCGATAGTTTAAGCTGCGCAGCTCATAAGCCCAGTACAGTGAAACAACAGTCAGGCCAGCAATCATTAGAGCGAAATATCTGATCATTTATATTGAGTTCGTAGCGGATTTGGCTAGTGAACGCAATGTTTCGCGGTTTATATCAACAGGATATGAACCCACAGAGAAAGCGAGCTCCAGCCGCAAAAAAAACCAAACTCCTGCAACAGGTAGACTTGTACAAAAACAACCCCTTTTTGAATCGTTCCAACAACCGCGTTTACAACAACGAAGACAAAGCAAAAATCGCTAGAGATATGTTGGAGCGATATACAGGAAGCGAGATTTCGCAGTTTCGAAAGCAAATTATTTTGACGAATTTCGAATACTACTTAACACGGTTTGAATCTCTGTGCGGTGACCACAGAACAAGAGGAAGTGCTGTGTCGGTTGTGCACAGTGAACGGGCGGATGTTTCTATTGTAAACTTTTCGATTGGCGCTCCTATGGCGGCTCTAATCATAGAGTTGCTCTCGGTCGTGAACCCGAGTGCTGTACTTTTTCTTGGAATGTGTGGGGGCCTTCATCGCTCTTTAAAAAAGGGGGACTTTATTTTGCCTACCGCCGCGATTAGAGACGAGGGCGCCAGCCAGCACTTTATGCCGAAACAAGTTCCCGCACTACCAACCTTTAAGATTCAGAAATTCGTCTCTCAAATGTTAGTGGAAAAAGGTTTGGACTATCGCACTGGCGTTGTTCATACAACGGACTATCGTTTTTGGGAGTTCGATGATATGTTTAAGGCAGAGCTTTACGATGAACGGGCCCTGGGTATCGATATGGAAACAGCTACCCTTTTCATTGCTGGATTCACAAGCAAAGTTCCGATCGGAGCGTTGCTACTCGTTTCAGATCTACCACTAAAACGCGGAGGCATAAAAACAAAGTCTTCTGCAAATAGTGTGTTTAAAGAGTATACAGACTTACACTTAGAAATTGGCATTAGGTCGATGTCTCAAATTGCTGAGCGAGGAGAACATATTAGACATTACCGATGGTAGTTTTTCAGTTAGATTTTTCGAGCCGTTTTTGTTCGAATGTCTAAGTTTTTCTGTACAAGAGGCAAGTGAGTGGGGAGGATGAGAAACCATGATTTTCAAGAAGTTTTTAGATTTTTTTACAAATGATTTGGCGATCGACCTTGGGACGGCAAATACGCTGGTATTTGCTCGCGACCGAGGAATTATTATTAACGAGCCGTCCGTCGTAGCAACCCACCGAAACTCTAGGGGGCAAAAGCGAGTGTTAGCGGTTGGCAAAGAGGCTAAAGAGATGCTCGGCAGAACGCCAGGCTCGATCGAAGCCATTCGCCCCCTTAGGGATGGGGTTATTTCTGACTTTGAGATCACTCAGTCGATGCTAAAGTACTTTATTCAGAAAGCCTCAGAGAGACGATCCTTCATTCGACCACGCATCGTGATTTGTATTCCGTTTGGCATCACCCAGGTTGAAAAGCGCGCGGTGAAAGAGTCTGCCCAGCTTGCAGGTGCGAGAGAGGTCTATCTCATTGAAGAACCTATGGCTGCAGCTATCGGCGCAGGGCTACCTATTCGTGAGCCATCAGGAAGTATGATTGTCGACATTGGCGGAGGTACCACAGAAGTGGCCGTAATCTCACTAGGTGGTATTGTGTATTCTCGCTCCGTGAGAGTAGCTGGTGATAAGTTCGATGAGGCGATTGTTCAATATATTAAGCGTAAATACTCGCTATTGATTGGTGAGCGTACGGCCGAACAGATCAAGCTCTCTATAGGTTGCGCTTACCCTTTTGAGGAAGAAAAGTCTTATGAAGTGAAGGGCCGAGATCTCATATCTGGTGCTCCAAAAACGATCGAAGTGACAAGTGAAGAGATTCGTGACGCGTTGATGGAGCCTGTGTCGGCTGTGGTGGATGCGATCAATACGGCATTAGAACGTACTCCACCAGAGCTAGCGGCTGATATCGTGGATAACGGTATTATACTAGCAGGTGGCGGTAGCTTACTTGCAAACCTAGATATCCTCATTCGAGAAAAAACAGGACTGCCTGTTGCACTAGCCGAAGATCCTCTTACGTGTGTCGTCAGAGGTTCAGGCAAAGTGCTAGAAGATATGGATCTTCTGCGTAAAGTAACCGTCGTTTAATTTACCTTGGCCTACAACCCGAAGGATTTCTTCTACCAAAAGGCAAAAAAAGAAAACTATGCGGCGAGGTCCGCGTTCAAACTAGAAGAAATCCAATCAAAATTTAAAATTATACGACCGGGTATGAAGATCTTAGATCTTGGCGCAGCACCTGGCTCTTGGAGTCAGTTTGCATCGCGTATCATAGGCCCAAAAGGAAAAGTACTAGGCGTAGACCTGTCGCCTATAAAGATCTCTCTTTCTAATGCCACGTTTATTCAAGCAGACCTTAGATCGTTAGACTTATTGGATGTGTTTAAAAAGTCTGGAGTGGAGGCGCCATTTGACTGTGTGCTTTCCGACATGGCTCCAAAAACCACTGGGATTCGAGTCACAGATCAAACGCGATCTCTAGAGCTTTGTGAGCTGGCGCTTGAAACCGCGCAGAAATACCTGCGCTCTAGGGGCTGTTTTGTAGCTAAACTGTTTCATTCAGAAGGGTTTGAACTGTTCCGAGATCAGGTAAAACAGAACTTCGTAAAGTGCGAAGTTCTTAGACCAAAAAGCACCCGAAAAGAGAGTAAGGAGATTTTTCTAATCGGTATCGACTTTAAAGGTCACTTCAATCCAGCGCTCACTAGTCCCGGTTAGGATCAAGATCAACCGATAGATTGGAAAAGCATCCCGCACAAGGTGGGGAGATGTGCTTTAAATACAGCGTCCACATCGAATCTCTTCCTGTCAAAAGGACTCCTCTTAGAACACTCCCAACTAAAAAAACGACCACTAATGAGAGCATAAACTCCACAAGCGCCTGCCCGCTTGTCTTGTGCTCTACTCCTCGGTGGCGAAATAAATACCTCTTCCTCATAAGACCTAAACTACGCTACATTAGGAGGTTAGATGCAACAGAAAGAAAGTTCCCAACCACGAACGTTAGCCACCGACAAGTGGTTACCGCTAGTAGTGATTATTCTTGGACTCTCAGGATACGTTGGATTTAAATGGATCCGAGGACAGGAATCATCTCCTGTCGCGCTTGAAAGGCTACTGAACCAGGAATGTCAGTTTAGCTCAGGCGACCGAGTGAGACTCGGTGAAGAAGTCTCAAAACACAAACTCACCATCCTTCATTTCTGGGCGTCATGGTGTCCGCCTTGTATTGACGAAATTCCAAGGCTCGTTACTTTTCATAATCAGTATGGAGCGCTTGGGGTAGCAGTGCTTGCAGTGAATACCGACGAAGAAAAATCCTTAGAACATATCGGAAGATTTCGAAAAAGATTTAATTGGAACTTCCTAGATGTAACTGACCCCTTGTCGCGCTTGTATGCTGCTACGGGTTTTCAAGCGCTACCTTCAACTATGATTTTTTCTAAAACAGGTGAACTACTCTATAAACAATCCGGCGACTTAGCCTGGGATAGCCAACCGTTCCATACTCAAGTACTTAAATGGCTCGATTAAAACTGGCCTATCTCGGAAAAAAAATGATCATAGGCGCAAGCGTCTATTTCTGTGCATACGTTCTATATTTTTACACCAATCATTTTCCACTATTTACACCCGTCGAACTACCCGTTTTTTGGGTCGACAGAATTATACCTTTTTCAGAATGGGCCGTTTTTATTTATGTTTCAGAATATATTTATTTTACAGTTATTTTTCTGATGCTGGAGCCCGAGGAGGCGTGGAAAAACTATCTAAAGGTGTTTTTCTTTGTCCAGGCTTTCAGCTGTGTTGTGTTTCTTTTTTTCCCGACGATGCTTCCTAGAGATCTTTATCCGATTCAAGAAGACTCACTACCAATTGTAAAAACTGTTTGGGGTTGGCTACGAACGATCGACGCTCCTACAAACTGTTTTCCATCCTTGCATGTCAGTACTGTGATTCTGTCTGCGCTCTCATTTAAGAACATAAACAAGAAAAAATATCGATTTTTTCTTGTATGGGGACTATTTATTGCGTTTTCCACTCTGCCAACAAAGCAACATTATTTTATAGATGTAGTTTCTGGTCTACTCATAGCTTTCGTAGGGTATTGGTACGGAATGCGCGAATTTTCTAAGGGTCTAACGAACGTAAAAGGTTCTTAAGGGCTCGTTCACGGTCAATCGCCCCGTAGAATTGATTACCTACAACAGCAACATCGACGCCGGCATCCTTGATAGATCTAAGGTTGTCCGCCGAAACACCACCATCAATCTGAATTTGAATATTCCGATTTCCTATCAGTGAACGAATTTCTAAGGCTCGATTCAACGACTCTGGCATAAATTTCTGGCCGCCGAAACCGGGTTCAACACTCATCAGAAGAACCAAATCAACTCCATCTAAAAATGGGGCTAGTGCGCTTACTGGTGTGCCGGGGCGAATCGAAATACCCGCTGTTTTGTTTGATTTTCTGATGAAACTAAGAAGATCTGTGAGCGTCTCTTGACTCGCCGACTCGAGATGAAGGGTGATGTGATCCACTCCCGCTGCTAGAAATTCTGGCACTCTCTTCTCGGGATGAAACACCATGAGATGCGCATCAAGCTTGCTCTTTGTATGCGGCCTTAGACTCTTAATCGTGGGGGGACCAAATGTTAAATTAGGTACAAAAGCACCGTCCATAATATCACAGTGAATCCACGTTAGACCAAGCATTTCCGCAGCCTTCACTTCGTCCGATATTCTAGAAAGATCTGCTGAGAGAAGGGATGGAGCTAAGATCATAGAGACTCACACTTTCTCGCAACAATCCTTAGCGTTGTATTTGTGGATTTACCAAGGATACCATTCAAAAACTCACGCACTGGAACGGCTGCGCGTCCTTCGGGCTTTAACTTTGACACCAGTAAAGTGTCTTGCTTCGTGGCAACCTCAAGGCCTAGGTCACTCATCGTCACCGTACCAACTGTCCTAGTGACTATGGATCTGATCACGGAAGCTTCTAAAATTGTTATACTGTACGGATGACCTTCGATTTCTAGCGCTAGTTTGCATCCGGGCCAAGGCTGAAACGCCCTGATTCTTCTATCCATCTCGGTAGCAGAGAGCGCCTTGAGATCTAAATAACCCTCTTCCTTACGGAGTTTTGGTGCCAGCGTTGCCATTGAACTATCTTGCGGTTTGGGCAAAAGGCTTCCTGTAATTATGCCTTCTATTGTGGGTTGCAGTAACTGCGCGCCTTTCCTCGCAAGCTCTTGGTACAAAAACACGCTTGTCGTTTTCGCAGTGTTTGTAAGCTCGCTTGAAAGATAAACAGGCCCCGTGTCTAGACCGATGTCCATTTTCATAGTGACTACCCCGGACTTTTCATCACCAGCTTCCAAGGCTCGTTGAATAGGAGCGGCCCCACGCCAGCGAGGAAGTAGTGAACCGTGTACGTTAAGTGCACAATATTTCGGAATATCGAGGACGTTTTTTTTTAAAATCTGTCCAAAGGCCACGACCACTAAGAAATCTGCATCAAGACTACGAATCTTTTCTACATCGGAGTCTGATATTTTTTTTTCAGGCTGTAAAACCGGAAACCCAAACTCAGTTGCTTTAACCTTTACCGGACTTGCCACGAGTTTCATACCACGACCGGAGGGTCTATCAGGCTGGGTGATGACAAGTAGTATATCACAAAAAGTCTGTAGCTGCTCCAGAGAGGGCACCGCAAACTCAGGTGTACCCATGAAAACTACCCTGGGCCTGAGGCGCTGACCGTTCACGGCTTCTCTCTATCTTGATGTCGAATACGCGAGCGTGCCCTTATGACGGGAGCTCCGGTTTCGTCCCGAATCGCTCTTTCTTTAATGAGTTTTTTCTTAGCTTGGTTTTGCTTGAGCTCAGTTAAACGCTCAATAAATAATTTCCCATCTAAGTGATCAATCTCGTGTTGCAAGGCTACGGCTAGTAACCCTTCAGCGCTAAGCTCTTTTTTTGATCCTTCGAGATCTCTATAAATGACCTTTATTTTTTTAAACCTCTCCACATCTGCTTGAAATTCTGGGACCGAAAGACAGCCCTCTGTGAACTCAAAACGACCTTCTTTAGCCACAATTTCAGGATTAATAAGAACCAGTGGATTCTTATTCGTATATAAAATTGCGCCCTGAGATTCTGTCGATTGTTCCGGGCCTGTAGTCTCATCTATCTCTTCTTCGGAGATTTCATATTCACAATCGACCACAATAATCCGCTCTAAAACTCCCACCTGGTTTGCAGCTAAACCAACACCCGGAGCTTCGTACATCGTTTCAAGCATGTCTGAAGCCAATGTGTGGTGGCGCGGTTTGATTTCCGCAATCGGCTTTGCCACTTGCGAGAGGCATGCGTCTGGATAAGTGTAAATTTTTAAGAGCGCCATATATTTTTAAATATACTCCATTTATAATCATAGGCCCAGTAAAACAAACCAAAACCCTCTAAAACAGCTTAGAAGTTAGGTTATCTTTGTGCCTTAGCATTTAAGGCATATATCGCTAGGACTAGAAAAATTACCGACGGCGCCCAGGCTGCGAAAACTGGGTTTACCGTGCCTGCCTGTCCCATAGATAAAGAAATAGAAAAAAGAATCCAATACAAAAATGTCACACCCATGCAGGCCACCAAGTCTCGCGCTGCCCCTCCCTCTCTGCGATTGCCGATGGCAAAGGGAACGCCAAGTAAACACATCACAAAGGGCATAAGACTTAAACTAAACCTTGAATGAAGCGCTACCTCATAGCTTTTTGTATCGAGAGCAGCGTATTTTAGCTGTTTGATGTACTTAAACAAAGGGGCCGTTTTTAAACCATCAACCTCTTTATCGAGCTCCTGAAAATCTCTGGGCTTTTCTTGAATAGCGAGCTTCATCTCTTCAAACGGCCTGACCACCGGAAAAGGGTCTGTAGTTGGAATCTCGGTAATCACCCCTTTTTGAAGCTTCCATCCGTTGTTCGTGTATCGTGCAGATTCGGCCTGTACAAGTTGAGCTAATCTAAATTTGTCATCAAATCCATATACTGTCATTCCGACAATTCTGTTCTCTTTGGGATCAAATGCTCGCAAATTATAAATTAGATTTTTTGAGCGATACCAAATTTTATCTTGTTGAATGTCTAAAACAAAATCGGCGCGTTGTTTTATCTTCTGCCAATAGTAAAGAGTTTTCACTTTATGAACCGGCGGTAGTATGCGGTCTTGAGCAACAAACAGCACAATAGCTAATACTGCAACTAGTCCCAGAATCACGCTTACTATTCGCTGAATACCAATCCCTAGCGAATAACAGGCGGTAAGCTCAGCGGTGCGATTCAGTCCCGATAGGGTCATGACCGTTGCAATCAAAGTCGATGGCGGCGCTAGCTGAACGGCAATCATCGGAATATGGAGTCCTTGGTAGATGATGGTTTGCAAAGCGGATTGATCTTTATCAAGAAGTCCAGTAAGGCAGGCTTGAGCATAATAGAGAAAAACTAGGCCACCGTGCGCTACTAGAAAGGCTAGCACAAACATTCGCGCAATATAGGAATCGATGGTTTTCATGTTTTACTCCTTCCAATATATGCTACGTTCCCAGCTATGATGAACACTCAAAAAAACGACGTCCTTGAATCTTTCTGGACCCAGGCCACGAAGTATGGTCTAGGGAAAAAAGATCTAAAGCAAATCGCAGTTGCATTAGTGGTTGTTTTTACTATCCGATCTTCAATTATTGAGCCATTTAAGATTCCATCTGGCTCCATGATTCCAACGCTTTACATTGGCGATTTTATCTTCGTGAATAAATTGAAATATCGACTCCAGTTACCGTTTTCGGAGTGGTTTGGTCCCGCAAAAACTTTGATAGAGTTTGGAAAACCAAAGCGGGGTGACGTGTTTGTATTTATACCGCCAAACGAAGCTGCAGAACGGGTTCATTACATTAAAAGGGTCATTGGCATTCCCGGCGATATAGTGGAGGTAAGAGAGAAGCGTCTTTTCATTAACGGGGAAGAAGTGCCGCTCGTGGCCGTCTCAGAGGAAGAGAAACTGGCAGAGTTTGAATCAATAAATACCACTATTTATCGCGTAAGAAACGCCGAACTTTTTCAAGAGAAACTGGGAGAGAAGAGTCATTATACGATGTGGCTTGGACACCGTGAAGACACGAGAGACTATCCGCCGATCAAAGTGCCTGAGGGTCATGTGTTTGCCATGGGCGATAACAGAGATGACTCTAAAGACTCCAGGTGGTGGGGGTTCGTACCTGAGAACGAAATTAATGGAAAAGCCTTGTGTATTTGGATGTCTCTGTGGATTTCGCAGGAACCCGGGGCCCATTTTTTCGATCTAAGTGCGATTCACATTAGTTTTCACCCCGAACGTATCGGACGCGGGCTTTAACAGTTAAACAAACCTAGATACACGCTCCAAGAGAACTCTTAAAATCGTTCGGATTTTTGCGATTTGTTTTGGACTAAAATTACTATTTATAAATCCTACCATTCCGGGGCTGTAACGCTCGTAACCTCTTACCACCCAGGAGGAAATTTTATGCTCCTTCATGCGGTCTCGTTTCAGTCTGAGTCGTTCGTAGGAATCCCAGTTGAGCTCTGGCAAAGTCATGGTTGCTATAAAACATTTGTCGCCCGAAAGCTCTTGGTAAGCTGCTTTGAACTCTGTGCTGTGTTGACACTTTCCCGAGCCTAGGTAGCGTCGAAGTGCCTCGGAAGAAAGTGGTTGATAAGAAAACCCTTTAGAAAAGATCACAAATTTTCGAAGTACGTTATTCAGTTCCGCGATCTGATGGGGCCGTTTACCACGGTCATAAAGCCTAGCTAAATCCCAATAGATTCCTGAAATCAAAACAAGCTCATAAACATCTTTAGTTTTATCAAAGTGCTCTGGTCCGAGTTTATCGCGGCCACACTTCTTCCATAACTCTAAAATTAGCAAATACCTTTGATAATACTTAAGGGCCTCGCCGACTTTCCCTGAGTGGTAAAGTTTAGCTCCTTCCTTAGCGATCTCAATTCTTTTTCTGAGGAGCTCTTTGCGCTGCTCTTCTTCTTGCTTTTGCAGTTGTTCTTCTAATCGAGAACGTAAAGCTTGTTTTGCGTTTAACGGACCTGACATGAAGCTATCCTAGACTGAGGGGATCAACATCGACAACAAGAGATATCCTTGCATTCTGGCATATTCCGATCGCAGTTTTAGCAATGTGCCTGAGACCAGAGACAGATTGTCCCCGCAGATGAATATCTACTCTGTACACTCCATCAATGCGCTCATGGGAGGGTATCGCGGGGCCTAGCACTTGAACCGTTTCGCCCGGCTGTAACGCTTGCGTCTCCATCTTTAACTGTTCTGCGATTCGTTCGGCCTGTTTAAGATTCTGCTGAGTTGACTCAATTCTTAAACGAATAACCCTGCAAAAAGGTGGAAAGTTAAGCTCTTTTCGTAAAAGCCGCTCAGACTCTAGGAAATCTTTTTTCAACTTTCCTCCCCCAAGTACTTGAAGCACGGGGTGCTCGGGCTGATAGGTCTGAATCAGAATTTTAGCTCTATTTCCTGCGCGACCAGCTCTCCCAGACACTTGTAGCAAGGTCTGTAGTGCGCGTTCTGGCGCCCTAAAGTCAGGGGCGTAAAATAAATCATCTGCAAGTAAAACAACTACCAATGACACACGACTAAAATCGTGTCCCTTTGCAATCATTTGCGTGCCTACTAAAATATCTGCTTTGCCTTCCTTAAATTCGTTTATTATTTTTTCTAACCTTGAGGCACTGGTAACAACGGATCGATCGAGACGTAAAACTCTAGCCTCTGGCATTAATATCTTTAAATCCTCTTCCACCGCCTCGGTACCAGCGCCGACCGGATATACTTCTAATCCAAGACAACTAGGACAAGCGGGTTTTGGCTTTTCTTGATATCCGCACAAATGACAGACTAGCCTTTGTTTACGATCATAGAAAGTTAGCCTAGAGGAACACTTTTGGCAGGAGTGAATGTGTTTACAATCAAAACACATCAAAATAGGTGAGTAACCTTTTCTGTTCAAATACAAGAGCGCTTGCTCACCTTTTTGTATCGTCGCTTGTAACATCTCTACAGCTGTAACAGTCAGATGGCTTTGAATGTTATCCGGCATTTCGGCTGTGGTAAGGTCTTCAAAAAAGATTTCTGGTTCCTCTACAACATGAAATTTTTGTGTAAGTTTGAAGTGCGCTATTTTTTTTAACAAAACCCTCTCCAAGGTCTCAAGGCTTGGGGTCGCACTACCTAAAATTAAATGGGCCTTTTCAAAGTCCGCCCTTACATATGCCAAATCTCGCGCGTGGTATCGAAAACGTTCCTCTTGTTTATATGAACCGTCGTGTTCTTCATCTACGACAATGAGGCCAAGATTCTTAACGGGGGCAAAAATAGCAGATCTTGCGCCAAGGACGATGCGCACTTTGCCCGACCTGAGGTCGTCGTATTCGCTAGCGCGCTTCGACGGAGTAACGGCGGAGTGCCATAGAATAACAGGCTCACCTAAGGCCTGCTCGACGCGGTCACGCATTTGCGCAGTCAGTGCAATTTCAGGTAGAAGAAAAATAAACCCCTTGTTTTCAGCTAGAATCTGCGAAGCACAAGCAAGATATACCTCTGTCTTTCCACTCCCTGTTACGCCTTCAATTAAAGCCCTCACAAGACTGTGACTACGAAGCTCGTGGAAATGGTTACAAATAGATTGTTGTTCAGAGTTGAACCCCGATAGAGTTTTTTGACTTTGCAACACTCTTGGGGCGGCCTTTTTTTTTCGTGGCGCCTTCGACCTTAGCGCAACCGAAAGAGTGTGCACAGATTTAGGATAGAGCGTACTGAGTGCTTCGCCCAGCGGAGCTAAATAATAGGTGCTAGCCCATTTTGCTAATTTAAAAAGTGTGTCTGTCGGAACTCGCTCGACATCGCCAAACTCCGTGATTGATTTCAGAGCGCTCGCTGCCACCTGATCGAACTTCTCGTCATAATCTCTTGGCAGACTTGCGATGTAGCCTACCGTTTGCGCTTTACCAAATGGAACCTTTACCCAGTTACCAAATACACAAGAAGCTGCGCCTCCCTCCGGCACGCGGTAGGTGTAGAGAGTGTCTATGGGTCTTGGAATCGCTACGGAAACTACCGAAAGATTTTGAGCCACAATCCTAACGCCGAACCTTCCTCTGGCGGAGCACTCACCTCTGTGCGTAATGGTTTCGAAGTTTTTATCAGACCGACATCTGCATCAAATCCAGAGTCAATCAGTGTCCCGCGAACCACTAGCTCTCCACTTCGGTATATACTCAGCGTGCGGGCGAATCCGTAGCCTGTCTTTTTCTGCGAAAAATCCTCGAGTAATGCCTCATAGGAGCCTCCGTTTTTTTCAAACAAATACTGAAAGGGGGCGAATGCATCTTTTAAAAGCCACATCTCGCCTCCCTTTGGGAGTGTGTACACCCAAGCGACTATCCCTCTTGCGCGATCTAACCTTGCAGGAATTTTTTTGACGTCATCAGGTTGCATATCGCTTGCGCCTAGTGTGTTTCTTAAAATTCGCGCACTGGAGGTATCAAACATCCATTTTGCAAGTACTCCGAGTTCGCTCATTGGTTTTCTAATGACAAACAGTTCTTTGCCATTTTCACCTAACACTTGAATGCGAAATAGCTCCGAAGACCTATCAAAGAATAATGTCTCCTGATAGGACTGGTTACCTGCTGTAACTTTGTAACGTGTTCGATAGGTTTTTAGGGATGCGTTTTTTTGGGCCGCTTCTTGCGCACAGAAACTAAGGTCTGGAACCCAAGCCTGCGCTGACTGCACGATCCAAAGAACTACGAAACAAAAACTAAGTCGCTTCACGAGCAAACTCCTTAACCATTTTCCGAATCTTAGCCGCAAGGTCCGGGCGCTTAAGTGCATAGGCGACGTTTGCCTCAATAAATCCGGCCCGGTCACCCGTATCAAATCTCCTGCCCGTAAAGGCAAACGCATTCATTCGTCCTTTTTTTGCAAGCATATCTATCGCTGCGGTCAACTGAATCTCTCCCGTTTTGTCTGCTTTACATTTTCGAATAGCATCGAATATTTCAGGTCCAAAAACATATCTGCCCGGCACCGCCCAAGAAGACGGCGCTTGGCCGACGGCGGGTTTTTCAACCATGCCAGAAATAGAAAATAGCTTCGTTTTAACTTTGCTTATTTTTGGTACCACAATGCCATACTTTGTTGTTTCAGTGGGCTCTACCTCCATAACACCAACTACGTTTTTCCTACCTTTATAGTACTGCTGAACGAGTTGCTTTACGCACGGAATACGAGAATCTATAAGGTCGTCTCCTAATAATACCGCAAACGGTTCATCCCCGATGACAGATTCAGCACATAAAATCGCATGGCCTAAGCCCATGGGATTTTTCTGACGGACCGAGATGATATTACACAGTCTTGCCGCTTGTCTTGATAGCTCTGCGAGCTCGGTTTTGCCTTTTCTATCCATCACGTCTTCTACTTCATAGGAATAGTCAAAATGGTCTTCGATAGCTTCTTTGTTCCTGGCCGTAATCAGAACAATGTCCTCAATACCGGCTGCGACGGCCTCTTCAACAATCCACTGGATCATCGGTTTATCAACGATAGGTAACATTTCTTTTGGAATAGCTTTAGTTGCGGGAAGAAACCGCGTGCCTAAGCCAGCTGCGGGGATAATTGCTTTTCTGATCTTCTTTTTCATAATCGCACTCTAATCAATGGTCTCTTATTGTCCAAGAGCAGACATTCTCGATATGTTAGTGTCATGCAACTGATAAACACTCGTCTCGCTCTCACTCTATGCTTTCTTATGGTCGCAAGTAAGGCCCTAGCGGGTTCTGATTACCAATCGCCTAGGACGCTGTCGCTTGGGGGGTCGGGACACGCAGCCCCCCTACAAACTGATCCCATCGCAATGAATGCGTCAAACGCAGCCTTTTTGCCTGCTTACCAAGTGACTGCTGCGATTCACAAGTATAAGGGATCAAGAGATAATCAAGAACCACGAGGTAGGGTGGCAACGTTTGGCGTCCTGGACGGGAGTCAGGCGATGGTCCCAGTGGGCGTACTTTATACAAAACGGGCATTGGGCTCTGTGCTGATGTTTGGTAGCGCCTACAAAATCAACGAGTCTTGGGCGGGTGGTCTTACTGTTAAAACAACCCTGCAGTCTGATACCAAACCTCAAAACAGAGACTTCTCAACCTCTGTCACCTACCGACCCTCTAAGAGCTTTCAGTTTGCTTTTATTACCGATAACACGATTCAAAGACGCTCTAGATCGGATGCTTGGGGACAATACAGGGAGTATATTTTAGGAACAAAATACATTTTAGATAAGAGTGTGTTTGCCTATTTTGATCCTCACTACACTCCTAGCAGAGAAAAGAAACTGGGATATCAGTTTGGTCTTGAGGTGGCTGCTTTTTCAGATCTCTACTTAAGAGTCGGAAAATCCATTCGTTCACTCCAGGCGCATTTGGAGCAATACGGAGATTCGATCGGATACGGATTTGGCTACCTAGGACCGAGGTTTTCGTTAGATTTTGCCATTTCTCATGCAGAAACAGACGTCAGAACCAGAAGTATGGTCGCATCCCTTGCCTTAATGTTCTAAGATACCCTAAACATGGCAGACGATAAGTATGACTCCGATCACAGAGACTACAAAACGCCAGATGGGCAAACTGAGCCTTCCCTCTTTGATCATTGGAATTCGCTCACTTTTGAGCAGAAACTAACCGAGTTTTTCTCGCTCCCAAGAGAGGATGCGGAGGAGATATTTCTTTCGCTCACTTCCTCCGAACAGCACGATTTGATTCAGAATCTTGGGAATCTTCAAAGAAGGTCTTGGATTCGCTTGTTGCCACCGGATGACGCTGCTGACTTGATTCAGCAATTTCCCCACGAAGATCGGGCGCGAGTCTTAGCGCTACTAGATTTAACTACGATGAAAGAAGTGGTGGCGCTGCTTGCATATGCAGAAGATGATGCTGGGGGCCTTATGAATCCCAGGTTTCTACGCCTAAGGCCAGACGTTCCCGTGGACGTGGCGATTCGCTATATTAGAGCCCAATCCAAAGCGGAAGTTGAGATGATACACTACGTGTATGTACTCGATCAGCACCAGGTTCTATTAGGCGCAGTCTCGTTTAGAGATTTGCTGCTCGCTCCAACCGATCGGTTTGTCAGTGAAATTATGAAAACTGAGCTTATCACGCTACCTGAGGACATGGATCAGGAAGAGGTGGGCAGACGATTTGCTCAGTCAGGACTTTCGGCTTTGCCGGTCATCGACAAAGAAGGACATATGAAGGGAATAGTGACCCTAGATGATGCCGTCGTAGTCGTTGAAGAAGAGGCTACAGAAGACATGCAGAAGTTAGGCGGTACTGAAGCACTAGATGAGCCATACCTAAAAGTTTCTCTTCCTCAAATGATAAGAAAGCGAGCTGGTTGGCTTACTGTTTTATTTATTGGAGAAATGTTTACAGCAACAGCGATGGGTTATTTTGAAGATGAAATAAAGCGTGCGGTCGTGCTTGCGCTCTTTATTCCTTTAATTATTTCCTCAGGAGGAAACTCAGGCTCCCAGGCCACCTCACTTGTCATTCGTTCGCTCGCACTCAGAGAGCTTCGATTGAAAGATTGGTGGCGAGTGCTTAGACGAGAGTTAGCCGTAGGAACGATTCTAGGTTTAATTTTAGGGAGTATCGGATGGGTAAGGATTTTAATCTGGCCAAATCGCGAATCGCTTTACGGCGAACATGCTTTATGGATCGCAGCAACGGTGAGTCTCTCGCTGATTGGCGTAGTCTTATGGGGAAGTGTGGCAGGATCGATGCTACCATTTTTTCTAAGAAAAGTAGGGTTTGACCCAGCGACTGCTTCAGCGCCGCTGGTTGCAACACTGGTTGATGTTACGGGCCTTGTGATCTATTTCACTCTTGCAAGCGTGATGCTCTCAGGACTTATTTTGTGATGGCTTATCTATTTTTTCTATTTTCTTTCTCCTGTACATAGCTCGAATACTGATCGACATCCTCATGGGCAAAATGATCAGTTTTTTCAACTTTTGGAAACCCGGGCGGATAAAAACCACTCTTAGGATCGATAGGAGTTCCTGCGACGATCTGAGCATCTTTATAGCCCACAACACCGTCTCTTACGATGTGTAACTGAGCGTTTCCGTAACCATCGATGGTTGCAAATCCATGCATCCAGCTACTAATGGGTCCGGTGTAACCCCCGTCTAAATTAGTCATCGTTCCGACGTTAATGTAGTTCTTGTACCTCATAGGCACATGAGTATGCGCGCCGACCGAGTTCTGCATGGCAAGCGCAAATGTATTTGGAGAAGCTCTAGCTCCATTTGCGCCCTGGTCAAAGTGCTGAGCCACGTCCCACTGGTGGAGCGGGTCTTCAAGATCGCCCACCATGAAAGATTGGTTTCTTCTTAAAACAATAACTCTGTCTGGGTCTGAAACCTTAGGCACTCCTAAGTCTTTTAACTTTCCAGTAAGCGCGTCTGCCTCTAAGAGCCCACGACGTAAAGCCTCAAGCGGTTCTACTCCTTGTTCTAAGTAGGACCAAAGTATTCTAGCGACCTGCATATTCTCAGGGTCACCAATAAATCTGGCATCATTGATGTAACGCGTGATCCATTCATTGTGGTTTGCTTTAACAACTACAATCTTTAGCTCAGGAAATTCATAGAGAAACTCATCTAGTTTATTCACTACCCAAGTTAACTCGCTTTTTAAACTTAACGTCCCCTGACGAGCCCTACGTTCTAGCGAAGATAAATTCTTAGACTCATGATTCGAGATAGAATGGCCGTTAAACAAGTCATGCACAATAAGTACCCGCGGGGGATTCTTTCTCATGTTTCGCTTCAGTGCTTCCATGGCTTCATTGTTGTGCATGCCAATGTGCCAATCTCCAGAAATGACTGCGTCTATTTTTACTTTATTTTTAGGTGCTTTCGCTGAGCCATAGAATTTTCCGTCATGCGAAAATCCGTTTCGTTTTGTGTTAAACGCTACGTGCCTAGCATGAAAACGTCCACTCACGTTGTTTACTGGAAATAGCTGATTACTTCTCGAAGTTTTCTCAAGAATCACACCTCCTATCTGGTGATTGAGTTTTGCTAACGTCGAGGTTCGCTTACTGACGATAAGTTTCGCGCTATAATCCGGCACCGTGATCGCACCAGTAAGCATCAACTCTTGTGTCCTATACTCGCCCTTCGTCACGGGCTGAAAATCATGATAAATCTGGGTGCTGCCAGCGATAATGGATTTACCGAGTTCTTTACCCAAATTTTTTAGACCCGTCTGAGGCCTTAACGCTTTAGCGAGAATGTCTATCGTATTGAGCTGATACTCTGGTCCTAGGTCTACGTTATTCACCAGAATATGAACAAGCGGATGGTTTAGTAACTCATAAGGAAGTCCTGTGGTCTGAAGATTGGCTGGGAATACTAAGATGGCTCCGTCATTTTCTTTAGCCCATTTGACGGCTGCCTGAAAAAATTCTTGATCTAATCTGTGATTAGCAACTGCGGTGGTAACAAGAAAAGATGTCTTCTTCAGTAAATCCTGATTTAACTTTTCTTGGCGCTCGGGACTAAAAAGTTCTCTGTGGATCACATTCAGAAGAGAGTTTTCTCTCTGCCTTAGCGCCGTAGTCTCTAGATCTTTAAACGAAGTAAAGAGCTGATCCTTCCCAAATAGATATTTAAGATCCTCATCAGCTACATTGATAAACGATGCAAACTCTCTTTCTGTGGGAGTGGTGGAGTTTTTACGCGCCCACTTAACATACTCGTGAATAAGATCATTTCGAACTGATTCAATGGGATTTTTCTCTAACGCTCTAATATCTGCCATGAGTGCGCGAAAATATACCGAGTAAGCGGCCCCTTTATACCCATAGAGTTCTTTTGTAAGCCAAACCGGGATGGTGGTTTCTGCCGACAGCCTATCCGGTGTAGGTAATTTTAAGCGATCGGACAAATAGCGAGCGGCTTGTTTCGCGAGTTTAAGTTTTAAATCTTTTTTAAGAACGGGAAATTTTTCCCAAGTTAGGCGCATGATTTTCAGCTGCGCCTCCACTCTTGCGGGTTCAGTTAATTTCACTAAATCCACTCCGAGCCATTTTGTAACAGAAGATGCATCGGTTTTCGCAGCACTTGCTAACTCAAACACCGTCGGAAAGCTTAAGTTCTTACTAACGAAGTCTCCCAAAGTCTTGAAAAGCGCTATATTTTCAGCGCTCTCGTCTAAAGCACTTAAGCAACCCATATCCGGTGTGATCTTCGCTTGATCTGTGCTTTTATCACCCGTCTTGGCTCTAGCTTCCGTATACCCAAGATTAAGAATGCAAAGGATTACCCAAAAATTTTTCAGAAATTTAGCTGCCATTTAAAGCCTTTCGACACACACGCTGATGAATTTTTTTACCTATCTTTAGTGCTTGTGAAACATTTTGTTCCGCAGCTTTATCTGCTGTAGGGCTCGCCTTTACACGTAACTCTGGTGGCATAAGGTCTTTTGTTTTTGCAGCTCTAGGAGTTCCATCGGGGGAGTAAACGCTGATCTTTGGTCTACCGGAATCCTCTATATCTAGAGCATGACCCGCATTCCAAAGCACGTAGCGAACGGGAGCGTTATCTCGAGACAGAGATTGAAAAAGTTTATGCGTGAGCTCTATGTTGTGTCTGTCGTCATCAATAAAAACAACCGTATGATATCGCTCTCCTGCTTTAAGGGGGGCGTGCACAACTCTTTTTAGATGTTCTTTCAAGTGACTAACTTTCTTTTCCGCTGCGGAATGCCCGCTAAGAAGATCCCTTCGGTGAGGTTGAAAAATTCCAATAATATTCTCAACCGGTATGCGGTGCTCCCAAGATAAAGAAGAAAACGCGGCGTTTTCACCGTGCAAAAACAAATCAATCACCTGATTCCATTCAAGGGCCGTGGCACCCCTTGCTGTTAAGATGTAAGCTTGTTTTGCAAGCGATTCATTGGATAGAAAAAGTCGGAAGTAGTCGTAAGCCTCGCCCTGTAGCCCTTTTCCATCAGGATGCCTACTTAGTGCTTCTTTAAAGTCTTGAAGTAGCCAAGAGTCACCCGCTATGTGAGATCGGGTTTCAAAAAAATACTGGTAAGACTGTGGAGCATAAAAATAATAGTCACCCGCCATCATGGTACGCCCATCAGACAGTTTAAACTCGATGTTATTGCCTCGATGATGAGAAGAGCCAGAGAGCATGGATTGCTCTCTTCCATAGCGCATGAGTTTGGCTAAATCTTCGGGAAGAACTTCTATGACCGGATCTTTGGTCAGCTCGGGGCGTAACTTCTCAAACGGTTCATCCACGCGCATCAGTCTGATTTTCGTATTCAGTCCCGCAGTGCGTTTGGATGCATTTCCAAACAACACGCCGTCTAAGTCCGAGTAGAGAAAAAATTCGGCCTTAACATTTGCAACCTCTAACAGCAAACCTAACAACAGTAAGACTCGCCATTTTATTTTTCTCAGTTTTTGCATCAATTAGGCCCCCGCTAAAAACTTGCGCTCGAGAGTATCGCAGTAAATTCATGATGTCAAATAACCCAAAGTTAGGATTCGGTTTGGCTGATTTTCCTTGATTGCTGGCGCCCGCGTTTCTATGAAGGTCGCACTCTATGGCAGCACAATCCTCAAGACGGCGAACCCTCGTTACAAGCAAAGCCTTCTACCCTTTGTTTTGGACGCAGTTTCTGGGCGCTACGAATGATAATATTTTGAAAAATGCATTTATTTTAGCGGTTGTTTATAAAGGCTACCCGACTTTCGGACTGCCCTCAGGCGCCTTTGTCACTCTTATCGGTGGTCTGTTTGTTCTACCTTACGTCCTTTTTTCAGGTTGGTCTGGCGAACTTTCAGACGGTGTGGATAAAAAATCTTTAGCGAAAGTAATTAAATGGCTCGAGCTTGGGATCGTATGCATTGCCTCGCTGGGTTTTTATCAGACTTCTTCTCAGATGCTGCTAACGAGTATTTTTCTGATGGGGACGCACAGTGCTTTTTTTGGGCCATTAAAATACAGTCTAATTCCAGAAATTATCCTCACTGAAGATTTAGTAAGAGGAAACGCTTGGGTTGAGTCCGGTACGTTTCTCGCTATTTTGCTCGGAACAATTCTGGGCGGGCTACTGATTAGCTTGCAACATGGTGCCTTATGGACATCCGTGGCCCTCGTGTTTACAAGTATTGCCGGTTTATACACCAGCACGCTCTACAGAAATACCGCATCCATCAATATTCGGTCCCTCGTTCCTAAGTCCTTTATAAAAAGTACGATACTTCTATTTCACACACTTAAAGACTATCCAACTGCGGGGAGCTCGGTCTTTCTGATATCCTGTTTCTGGGCTATTGGCGGGGGTGTTCTTTCTTTGTTTCCAGCATTTTGCAAAGATATTTTAAATATAGGTGAAACCGAAACCACTGGACTTCTAGCCAGTTTTACTCTGGGTATTGGGCTAGGCTCTCTCTTGTGTGCAAAGCTTTCCGGAGAAAAGCCAAAATCTAAACACGTGTTTTTAGGGGCCCTAGGCCTAGGCACCATGTTAATGGCTATGAGTATCTCTGGTCAAAGTGTTGCTTTTTACGTTTCAACTTTATTCCTAGCAGCCCTATCGAGCGGATTTTTTACATTGCCACTTTATGTGTCTCTTCAGACCTCGGTATCTAAGACGAAGCAGTCCAGAATTATCGCCGCAAATAATGTTTCAAACGCTATAGGTATGGTGATGATTTCGGCACTTCTCCTTTTATTTTTCCGTTTAGGCGGAACTACCCGGTCTGCCATGTTTCTCTTGGGTGCTCTTCAATTCTGTTTTGTGGGTTTTTTTGCATTGCGCTTTCATAAAAACGGGATATGAGAAGGGCACTTATGATAACCAACCGGTTTCGACTTAAGCTCGTTTTGTTCGCGTCACTTTTCACCTTGTCTCATAAAGCTTTCGGAATTGGTGCGAGCCTTCTTGGGGGCTTCAATTGGTCTAAACAAACTAACGCCGCTACAGGTACGACAAACTCACCGAAGGCTGGGATCACTTATGGCGCCTTAGGACAGATTGGAATTGCTCCTTTTTTTGATCTGGAGTCCGGGATACTTTCGAACAACATTCGCTATAACCAAGTAGTTTCTGGTGGCAATAGCACGAGCCTTTCCTACAGTACGATTGAAATTCCAGTGGTTCTTAGATTCGAACCAGTGAAGTTTATCAGCGTTGGCGCTGGGCTTTACTACGAGCGCTTTTCTAACGTGACCCGTACCACAAACTCTAGCGTAACCAGCGCGCCATGGTCCGACTCAAACTATGGAAATAGGGCGCTAGGGTTTAAACTAAACGCTAGAATTTCTGGCTCTCTCGTTCTGAAGCTAAGGTGGCTGCTGGATGCTTCTATCAAGCGCGGAATTACTGACCGTGCAAACAGTCCTACCGTAAGCGACCGAGATAACGCGTTTACGTTACTCGGTGGTATTGGAATATTTATTTAGCATCAAGTGCATTTAAAATCGCTAGCACTCGTTCCATTTCGCTTACTACTGTTCCTACATCAGTAGAAAATCCATCGGCTTGAATTTCTCTTGCGAAGTCTGGCGTTACTACTGCTCCACCTATGACAACTTTACATTTTAGCTGCTTTTCTTTCACATGATCGATGACCACCTTCATCTGCATCATAGTGGTAGTCATGAGTGCTGACAGTGCGATGACCTTGGCTTTTGATTCTATCGCAGTATTTAAAATCAACTCTGCCTCTACATTTCTTCCTAGGTCAATGACCTCGTAGCCGAAGTTTCTAAGCATCAGGATACAAATGTTTTTGCCGATATCGTGAATATCTCCCTTCACTGTAGCAAACACGATAGTCCCCTTAGGCTCTCCCCCAGCTCTGGCCTTTACTAACTCTGGCTCCAAAAGCGCTACACCCACCTTCATGGCATCTGCTGCTGCTATAAGGTGTGGGATAAACTTGACTCGTGCGCCAAAGAGATCGCCTAAATGTCTAATCGCAGGAGTCATTACGTTTAAAAAAAGATCCATCGCATCTTTAGGTCGCTCTGATAAAAAAGTTAGGATGAGCTTCTCTATGCCACCTTTATCACCTTCCACGATGGCTCGAAAAACGTCTTGATCAAGTTTTGGCACTTTAGACAGAAAATCAGGCTCTGAAATTTTGTTTTTCTTCTCGGTGCCTACTACGCCATGGGAGGCGCCGGTACTACTACCCGTTTCTATTTTTTCTGAAAACTTTGTTATAAATCTCTGTATTGAGTCTTCCTTCTCACTCCACATCTCTGCAGCGCTCGCAAGAGCAAGTGATACGGGTTCGGTCACAGACATGATCGCAGAATCTAGGCCTCTGTTTATAGCTTGAGCTAGAAAAGCTGAGTGAACAAACATCCTGTTAGGTAAGCCAAAGCTCACATTAGATAGTCCAAGAGTCGTTGCAGAAGTGGGAAAGCGCTCTTTGATAAGTTCGATTGTTTTTAGTGTTTCATAAGATCCTTTTTGCATGGCTGAAACTACTAACCCTAGACAGTCAAACACGAAGTCTCGCTCGCGAAACCCGTGTTCTTTAACAAGAATATCTACAATCTTAACCGCATTTTTTATTCGGTCTACTGCAAGCTCTGGCACCATCACTCCGGTCGTCATGCACACGATCGCGGCACCGTGTTTGCGCATATAGGGAATAGCTTCCTCAAGTTTCTCATCCTCGGCATTGAGCGAATTTAAAAGAGGCCTGCCGTAGTACACAGAAGCACCGCTATCTAAAGCGTGGGAGTTTGCGCTATCAATCATGAGAGCTATGTTTGGGTGAGCGTTCTGCACCATAACGACTGCTTTTTTCATGAGCGCTGGCTCATCTACTAACGGCACTCCTACGTTTAAATCGAGTAACTTAGCCCCTCGAGACGCTTGGAGATCTGCGTCTGCTTTTAGTAAGGATAAATCATTTAACTTTAGGGACTCAGAAAGTTTTTTGCGCCCCGATGGGTTCATGCGCTCTCCGATGGGAAGAAATGGATGCGTGCCACCTAGGCGAACAAACCCGGACAGAGAGGAAATGGCGACACCGGTGATTGGCTTTGCGGGTAAGCGAGATCTTTTTTTAGCAATCTGCGATACGAGAGAAATGTATTTAGGCGTAGTACCGCAACATCCTCCTATAATCGATGCACCAGCGTCTAAGAATTTTTCTACAAAAGGAACCATGTCTTCAGGCGACATGGGAAAAGCTGTTTTGCCGTCTTTTATAACAGGTAACCCGGCGTTAGGTTGCACGCACACAGCTATTTCCTCAGAGGCATTGGAACGCAGACGTTTTACTACATTAATCATTGGCTCCGGGCCCACGGAACAATTCACTCCAACCGCATCGCAGTGAAATCCTTCGGCAATCGCAGCTATATTCTCAGGAGTTGCGCCTGTATCTGTGATTCCGTCCACATTGAATGTTGCGTGTGCGATGATGGGTACATCTAACGACACAGACCGAATCGCCGATAGCGCTGCTCTAAACTCCAAGCTGTCAAACATCGTCTCAACGACAATTAAGTCTACGCCAGCGCGAATCAAAGATTCTGCCTGTTCTTTAAAAACCTCACAGACCTCTTCAAATGATTTATGCCCAGTCGGATAAACAGTTTCTCCGCTAGGCCCAATATCTCCAGCCACAAACCCATTTCGACCTTGAAAAGCGCGCCTCGCAATTTCTACAGCCTTATGATTTATTTTATCGAGTAAATGTTCGGACTGGTATTCCGCTAAACGCCATCTTGAAGCGCCAAAAGTATTGGTAAGCAAAATATCTGCACCCGCTTCGACGTATTCAGAATGAGCGCCAAGAATAACGTTTTCGTTCTCAAGCATCCAAAGGTCAGGAGCCATCCCAGCAGGAAGTCCACGGCCCTGTAAAAGAGCGCCCATAGACCCATCTAGTACGAGCGGTCTCGTAGCTAAAGCATTCCTGAATTCTTGATATCTTTGTTTGTTGTTTGTCATAAAAAATTTAAATTCCTTACAAAATCTTCTTGGAAGTCATCTTGAAGTGCCAATTCTATCGGAGAAACTCTGTCCCTTAAGGTGCAATAGAATTTCTCTCTCTCTATTTCTTGTAGTGCTGCCAACTTGCATACTCCGGTCAACGATGCATTTCCTAGAACGATGACACTTACGTTTTTAGGCAAGAGTCCTAAATCTTTTATAAATTCTATATTTAAAAACTGAGCGAAGGTTCCCGCTAAAAACAATGTCTCGGGCTTAGAGCCCGCTCGTCTGATGAGTAGATCAATCGCCGTGCGGGTGGCTGATTTTGCTAACTGAAACTCTCTTACGTCATCAGGAGTAAGAGAAATCTCGTCGGTTACCACAATAGATCCCTTGGGTAGATAACCGTCCCCAGTGATGTCTTTTGCAATCAAGCCCTCGTGAATAAGGTCCATTAGACCTGAGCCACATATTCCACGAGCCACATCGTCACCGATTGTTTTAAATTTATAATGGCTGTCCACAAAACGAACTTCAGAAATCGCCCCTGGCTCTGCCCGCATACCTTTAAAAATATTACCGCCTTCAAACGCTGGGCCCGCAGGAGCACTAGTGATCCAAGTGCGATCTTTTCCCCAGTATACAACCTCCGTGTTGGTCCCAATATCAACAAGCAACCAATCTCCCTGCTTGGACTCTGGTCTAGACATTGCCTCAAAAATACCGGCTACCGTATCGCCTCCAACAAACCCAGCCAAAAGGGGAAGAGTCTCAATCATAACTCCAGAAAATGTACTAGATAATAGCAATGATCTATCGGAGGATTTTTTTTCTGGCTGAAACGGTGAAACGGCTAATTGCTCGTGCGACCATTCGTGAACAAACGTAGTCATCGCAGAGTTCCCCGCCATCAGAATGGGTGTTTCAAATAGGTTCTTTATGTTTGGATTTACCTTAACTAGTTCTTGCAAACATTTCTCGACCGTCTCGTGCAGAGCTTGCTTGAGTTCCTTGGTCTTTCCTTCTTGAGCAGCTTGAAGGCGTGTCATGACATCTGCGCCAAAAATCACTTGTCGATTGAGCATATGCGCTTCTAAGGGCGTGTTTTGATCGGCAGTATCTATGACCGCAAGCGATACACCGGTAGAACCTAGATCACAGACGAGTCGATGCCTGTCTGCATTAAGGGTCGTTTGACTCCAAAAATACTTATCGCCTCTAATTTCTGGTTTCACTTTAAAGCTCTGAACCGTGGGCACCTTGATTTTGAGGGATGCTTTTGGTCTGGCCTGACAAGAAAGGCGCCAGCCTGCTTGGATCTCTGCCTCACTAAATGCCTTTTCATCGTTTAGAGTTTTAGCAAGAAAGCCCCTTAGTACCTGTACTCTGCATTTATGGCAGGTGCCCTTTCCACCGCAAGCTGCGTTTACCGGAATATCACAAGCAATCAATTGATCTAAAAGTCTCACATTGGGCGAAAGTTGTACGCTTTGTGATTCTGATAACCTTTCAATCTCAAGTTTCATTTACGTCCTTTAGTGTAGTCCTGAAAGCGATTGCAAAACTGGGTCGATCAAACCGAGCGGGGCTGAAACACAAAAACCCTCGCAATCGTTCTTTATGCTTTCGATGAGCTCGCTTGCGATTTGAACACCTTCTTTTCGCGCGTCCTCTAGGGAATCGCTATGTTTTTCCATGCGTTTTAGCACATTCTCTGGCACATGAACACCGGGGACTTCTTGGGACATAAACTCAGCGTTTCTAAACGAGACCAAGGGCCAGACGCCCACCAAGTGAGGTTTGTAGTCTTTTCCAAGCTTATCTCGCCAACGATAAAACGAATCTTTTTCAAAAATAGGCTGCGTAACCGCATAATCAGCACCCGATTCAACCTTATAGCACCACCTCCTGTACTCTAGAGCTAGATCTATAGCTGTAGGATTAGCTGCTACACCAATCCCGTAGGCTGTTCCTTGTTTTAACTTATCCCCAGCGGGCGAACGGTTTTCATTTAAACATCTAGCAAGATAGGTAAGCCCGATAGAATCGATGTCATAAACAGCCGTTGCTTCGCGATTACTTCCAAGTTTCGGTGGATCGCCCGTCACCATGAGAACGTCTCTTACCCCGTTCACATACGCTCCAAGTAAGTCAGATTGAAGAGCGATCAAGTTACGATCTCGAGTGGTGTAGTGGGGAATCGCGCAAACCTCGCCTTTATACACATTCTCTATGTACGCTGACAAATGCATACTATTTAAACGCGTGCTAGCGCGAGCGCCGTCTGGAATGTTTATGAAACGAATTCCCGCTGACTTAAGTTTATCCACAGAAGCCAAAAACTTTTCCGTGTTCGTTCCTAAGGGCGGCAACAACTCTACCGAAATTACTTTTTTTCCAGCGGCCAAAGTTGCAAGAACCCGAGACTGAGTGAGATTAGCAACGATCGGAGCTTCTTCTTTCTGAATCTCTGTATGCGGCTGACGTACTTGAGTCTCTACTCTAAGCCGGTACTCATCCCCATGCATCTGTGCCATGACCATTTTCACGCTGCGAGACATTGCTTCAATGTGTTCTGGACCTGTCCCACAGCACCCTCCGACCGCTTGGGCACCTGCTTCTAGAAATCTTTTTGCAAACTTGGCGAGATAGTCGGGCGTAGAGAGATAAAAATACCGCCCGTTGACGTGCCTAGGCGTTCCGGCATTTGGCTGAATGACAATCGGTTTACTGGTAAGACTTACAAACTTCTTTAGGGACGCAAATAGATCGCTTGGTCCCTCACTACAATTGAGGCCCAGAAAATCAACCTGATCTGACTTACCGAACCTTTGTGCGAACCGCTGGATTCGATCTACTTCTTGGCTCTTCACTGAAATCGACGCCAGAATAAACCGTTCTTTGTCGACGGATCTAATGCCTTTGATAGCAGCTTCTAGTTCGTTCAGGTTCGTAAATGTTTCTAAAATATAAAGATCATAGCCATAGCCCGGGTCCTTTGCGGCCTCAGATGCTATAGATGCAGTGTTTTTAAAATCCTTTTCCGCCTCATCCAGACCTACCGAACCCAGGGGCTCTAATAAATCTCCTAGCGGACCCACCGACAAACCCACCCATATATCTCTTCGTGATTCGCGCGCTTGATTGGCTGACTTTAGGCCTCCTAAAATGATGGGTACTAAGTCTTTTTCTAAATCAGAAGCTCGCAGCTGCGACAACGTCGCAGCGAAGGTATTAGTGGTTAGAACTAGCGCACCTGCTGCTAAATACTCGCTATGTAGCTTTTGTACTTCGTGGGGGTTTGTAATATTTAATTCTTCAAAAGGTTTATTTATATAGAACCCTTTTTCGTAAAGCGCTGTTCCTATGGCGCCATCAAAAAGTGCGTGCTCTGATAGCGCTTTCTGTGCTTTTCTAGCTCTTTCATTGGGTTTATTTGTTTGCTCTTTATTCTGATTCATAGACGTTCTCACTCTGGCTTAAAGACTTAACTCTCAGTTTCTCGTCCGTGGACGGGAGGCTGAGTGTGTGCTTTTGGAATTTTATTGATAAGTACTATAGCAAGCGCTGTTGAGGAAATCGCAAGGTAACCGTTATAGTGGAACCCCACCAAAGTACCTTGGTTGGAAATATGAGAGGTTAATCCACCGACATATGCTCCTAAACCAGACCCAAGGTTCTGAATGGTTTGGTTGAGAGACATAAACGAACCCCTCTGCTTAGGTTCTACACTTCCTGTAATCATTGCCATTGCTGGTATGCCCCTGCCGCTCATCAGTGCCATAAATCCCGCTAGCAGTAACGATACCCAAAGCACATCGTCTGATCCAAAGTGTGTGATGATGTAGAGGTGAATCATGGACAGAGTTGCAATAAATGCAAAAACTTTTGGTTTATAGTATCTATCACTCAGTCTGCCGACAAGTTGAACGGTCGTAAGGGTACAAATTCCTCCAATAAAATATGCGACAGAGTATTTATGATCCATAAACCCATAGTTTCTGGTAAAATATAGCGGGATAAACGGAATGATTAAAAAAGTCGAAAACATGACTAAAAAAGCCACGGCTAATCCATATGCTTTTCGTGAAAAAAAATACTCTATAACTATAGAAAATGGGCTTCTTATTTTTCGGCCCAAAACAAGGTGTCCTCGCATCGAGGGCAAATAGCGCATACAGGCCGCATAGATAGCAATCCCCACTAAAACTAGCGCTAGAAACGGCGAGTGCCAATCCGTACGACTCGCTATTTCTAAACCCAGTGGAACTCCGACAATACTTGCTATAGAGAACGACGAAAATAAAACTCCAAGCGCCATCCCGATTCTATCTTTGGCAATATAGTCACTCGCAAATGCTATTGAACTTGCCGAGAGAAGACCTCCAAACGCTCCCGTTAAACCCCTGGCCCAAAACAGCGTGTTAGCGCTTTGAGCAAGCCCACAGCCCATGGTGCCTAAGATTAGACCACAGAAGAAAAAGGATATCGCAGTTTTTCGATCCATAAAATCTAACACCTGCGCTCCAAGAAAACCTATGATTCCCGAGCATATCACGTAGATCGAAACAATCGACCCGAACTTAGAAGGATCCATATCTAACTCTCTAATAAGAGTAGGCCCTAAAGGCATAATCACAACGAAATCTACCATCACTACAAACTGAACGGCCGTCAGGAGCAGGAGCACCTGAAGTTCTTTTTTGGTAAACTTTTGTTTCGTCTGTGACACTGTCATAGCATTTGTTCTTTTGGTAACCCTAGAGCCTGAGCGCACTCAGGTTTCACTTTGTTGTGTTTTCTTGAAAAATGTTTGTCTATGGCTTTTTGCCCGATCATTCCAGCTCCATAAATGAGCGCTGTTTTTGCCGCTAAGCTTACTACGGGCTCCACCCATCCTGCACCAAGCGCATAGGAGGCTACTGATATATGCGTACCCCAGTAACTTGCGCCACCAATGGTCAGAAGTGTGCTCACCCATGGCCATACCTTGTTGTTTTTCAGATGAATAGGCGGATGCTCGGTAATGTACCGAGAGAAGCTTGCTAAAGCCTCGGGCGTTGCTGGTGCTTTAGATTTAAGCGCCTCATACAAAATGCGCAGTTTCTCCTCATTTCTACCTCCGTCTCTCCACTCGTGATAGACGTGAGTAAGGCCAGACATTTCCAGGTGAGAGGCTGCTAAGTAGCTCAGCTTTTCATCGCCACTTAATTTTAAAAACCCCTCAACCTCCCGCATCGCTTTTTCAAGCTCTTCAAACGGTCGCATTTCACTTGAGTTTTTATAGATTGCGGTGAGCTTTTCGTAACCTGAAGCCCACTGCTCTTTACGATTGTTTCTTAGACCCTGAGAAAATCGCGCTCGCTCTGTATAGTACTCTACCACTTTATCTCTGTGATCTCGGGCGTATTTCTCGTTTCCTACATTTAAAAACGTCCACCAAGCCCCAAGAGACCAGCGATTAGCAATGTAGAAATACGTAAATCCACCAAAGAGCGCGGATAGGTTAGCGCTGATCGAAGAAGATTCGCTTCCAGCCGTTGCTAACAAAACCCCGCCCCGAATGAGTACTCCCCAGAGAACCGCCACTTGAATGGTTTTTAGACCCGTTATGAAGTCCCTCATCATGTAGTTGCCAAGTCTGTTATCGTAAAAATTAAACGCCCCACTAAACCAATTTTTTAACCCTTGAACAAATGCCATGCGCTTCTGCACAGGTAAGTCTAGCCAATATTCTTTGGCGCGGTACTCGCTGTCTTTTGGTTCAAAGCCTTCCTTAAATACAAGCGCAATAGAAGCGGGCACATCTGAGATATTTATTCTAAGCGCATCGGCATATTCAGCAAGCTGCGCTGGGTGAGTATAGAGAGAGTAGGGGTTATTGACTGCGGCTAAGCTTGCCGGATCAGCAAGCTCAGCTCGCGCTCCTAAGAGGCTCACCTGAAACATGGTTACAAAATGATCTAAGACTAAATCTTTCCAATACTGATCGGAGGTGAATTTTGAAAACTCTAATCTTTTTAAATCCTGGTGTTCACGGTCACCTAAGAGAAGTGCTGCGCCTGCGATTTGCCTAGCGCGCTTTTGTACCATTTTCCACTTGGTTTTTGCTCGCGTAAGTAGGTTCTGATTTTTCTTAAGTTCTAGAGATATCGCGCGGGCTCGTTTTAAGTATTCAGCGATCTGTGTTTCGGTGATTCGGGCAAACGGATCATATTGATCCAAACGAGATAGTTTTTTTAGGTCCTCTGTCAATGCGTGGGCAAGCCTTGTCCAATTTTCTTGATGGGTATGGTTTGAAATTTTTGAAACCCGCCCCGGTGGACTTGCTCCGGAGGTTTGCGCTAGAATCAAGCTCGGTAAATCTACTCCTTCTGTCTCTGAGATCAGAATATTGGCCAAAAACCAAGCTAGCGCCTGAGTGTTCCTGTCAGCAGAAATATAGGCACCCACTCGGTCAGCGCCTCTAGAAGAATTTGAGCCTAGCACTGGCGCTCCCTTTAAATTCGCCCAAGTTTCCGTCAATCCAACTGGTGCATCAACAGCAAGTCGCTTCGGGTGTTCCAATTTCAGGTGTTTTCCTAGAGCGGACTCGGGACTAATCACCTCAAATGGATTGTATCCCGCTCTTAATGCCTGAAGCATGTGCGGATTTCCCGCCAAAGAGACCGCGTACTGAGTCACGGGTCTTAACGTCCAAACGTAGACGTTTCTAATTGCGGTACTGGCTAGATTTTTTGCGAAATCAAGGGGTCTACTGCGATCTAAAAGCACACCGACTCCTGCTAAGATGGGGAGTAAAGAGCCAATTAGAAGAGTACTTTTTAAAAGTGTGATTCTGTAAACATGATCGCTTAAGACATTGTGGTAAACACCGTGAAACCATTCGTTTAAACTATGAATCCACCAGAAAGCCTGGGGATTTGCTTGATAAACCTCTGGAAGTCCGAAAGAGACTCCTGCTCCAACGGCGACTAATTTTGCTATGGTCCTTAATCCGTTGGAAGAAATCAGTTTATGCCAAGGTGCCACTCTAGGTTTAGGTAGGCCGCTTGAGTGGGAGTTTTTAAGATACTCTTTATAGGAGCGCGTTTCTGCTTTCTGCCCAGCCTCAATTATTGCGGCTTGAATGGCATCATAATCTCTCTGCCACTCCGCGTGACTGAACTGGTTTTTTATATATCCAGACGGAAGCAAACTTCTGTCTGAGGCTCGTAGAAATCTCTTGATGTCTTTTTTATTAAACGCCTGGAGCGCCTTTGCGGTTAAGGGATCCATTTCCAGCGGGCCTTTTTGAGCACGACCTTGAATTTCCCCCATCTGGTCTCCTGAAATTTGGGCCCAGTGCAAAAGCAAGCTCTTTGCTTCCTCGGGCGGAAGGAGGGCTAGATTTTCATAAGCTAGAATATTCTCCCCAAGCGCCATCATCGAATGGGCAACATCGCGGTCAAGCCATGCAACTACTTTTCTGTCATCTCCTGGTTGGGCCCCCTCTTGATAAATAATGATATCGCCTTCGTTAACGAGAGCTTCTCGTCCGAAGATGGGCTTGTCGTTAGGTACTATTGCTCCGGGAGCGATTTCATGTTCTGAGATGGGCTTCATTCCGAGGTTCAGAAAAGCTATTTTGACCGGCTTATCTGGATCAAAAAGCTTAGGGTCGATCTTTGCAATTCTTATCCTAGGAATAGGCGCATGAAAAATATGAGCATTCACGAGCAATTGGTTCACGCCAAAGAGGGTTCCTTTTTTATCTAATAGAAGTAGAAAATCATGGTCCTGAGAAAACGTTGTCACCACATGCTCAAGCTCCGCCGAGTGAATCGCGCGCACTCTGCCCTTCCTATCTGAGCGATGAAACTCTAGAAAACGGCCCTCTCCTCCGAGCACCACCTTGCCATCTGAAGCACCACTTTGCTCCATGGGATAGGGGATGTGTAGGGTAGCCGGTTGGGGTTCACTGACGGAGTGGTTATAAGTTTCTATCCCTTGGGTAGAGTATAGTATTAACCCCTGACGTGTGAGTCCAAAGCGATCGTTCAGCCTCGGTGGGGTATCGGCCTGGGATTCTTGAAGCGACCGATCGAGACCATCGAGTACGTAATTGTGGTCAAAAATAGGAAGCGCAGCTTGAATCAGAGCTGATTTGGATTGAGGTTCTCCTCTCTTGCCAAAAGCAAGCGTGAGGGGCAGAAAGACTAGCTGAACGCATAGCCCGCAAACTAAAATTCTACTCAATAATCGGTACATTTTCTCCGGGGACTAGAGCACTCGCATATATAGAAATGAGGGTCAATAGAAGAACGCTGGTAAACGTAATTTACGCTCATTTACCCTTAAGCTGAGCGCGTGACGGGCGTCTTTAAACGGGTAAAGTGTAAAAAATTGTTTTGCGGCTCAAAGCAACCGCCTTATTTTCCGTGTTAAGACATCATCAAGTGAGCTAGATTAGCGCTCCATGACCCGCCAGATCAGTGCGTCCTCCATCCAAACACAGATTTTAACCCCGGGGGAGCCCATTTTGCCGTTTCTAATGCGCCACCTAAGTGACCAACGACATGAACTGGAGGGGGCGGTGCTTGCGATAACCTCTAAAGTCATCAGCCTTTCTGAGGGCCAAGTTGTCCCAAAGACTGCGATAGAAAAGACGGCTCTCGTAAAACAGGAGTCGGATCAGTACCTGGGTGAAGTGGGTTATGGGTGTCACCTGACAGTAAAGCATGGCCTTTTCATCCCCTCCGCCGGGATAGATGAATCTAATGCAGAGGGAGACTACTATATTCTGTTCCCAAAAGATCCCTATCTGACCGCACATACCATCAGAGACTCGCTTGCAAGGGAGTGGGGGCTCATAAACTTTGGTGTAATCATCACTGATTCACATACCTCGCCACTAAGAGCTGGTGTCACTGGCATCACCCTCGCTCACTCTGGGTTTAAAGGCATAGAGAATAAAGTAGGAACGCCTGATCTCTTTGGTAGACCGCTTAAAATGACTCGTATCAATGCAGCAGACGCACTTTCAACAACAGCTGTGTATTGTATGGGTGAGTCGAATGAATGCACTCCGCTTGCGATCCTGCGCTCCACAGGAATAGTTTTTGAGAGGGAACATAAGGAGCGCAAGACAGAATGCGCCATCCCTCCAGAAGAGGATTTGTATTTTCCGCTTTACAGAAAGAACGAAGTGCGAAGAGACGCGTGAGTGAAATTAGCGAGAAAAACGTTACAAGGACACATTTTTTAAAGACAATGAATGCGCAAAAAAACTGTCCAAAGTGGAAGGGGTAGGACCGATTACAGCAACTGCTTTGATCGGTAGCGTGGGCGATCCAAAAGGGTTTAAAAATGGAAGACAGTTTTCGGCATGGCTTGGGCTCGTACCCAGGCAGAATTCAAGTGGTGGTAAAACCCAGTTACTAGGCATCTCCAAACGAGGAGATGTTTACCTCCGCAAATTATTAATTCATGGTGCTCGGTCTGTGCATTTTGCATCTCAGAAAAAATCCGATCCCAGAAGTCTATGGTTCAAAGATAAAAACGAAAAACTTGGGGCTAACAAAGCATGCGTTGCATTTGCTAACAAAAACGCACGCATCTTGTGGGTTTTGATGTCCAAAGAAGAGGAGTACAAATCGGCAGCTTAAATTTAAAAAAGACCTAAAAGGTTTCAAAGAAATGCGAGAGGTAAATTTTAAGTGATGACCCAAATCGATTAGATCGAGCTTTCTAAAACCCTGATCTCCGCCACGGCCAATTCGTAAGAAAAAGGTCTCTGTTATGATTAGGAGAGAGAGCGCAAATTTCATCAAGGCCAGAGATTCATATCTCATAAACAGGTCGGATATATGACAGCATTCTATAAATTTGGTTCAAAGATTTAAAAAACTTCTTGCATCACAGGCGGGTCCATATATGGCGGAGAGAGTGAGATTCGAACTCACGGTCGAGTTTCCCCGACGCCGGTTTTCAAGACCGGTGCTTTCAACCACTCAGCCATCTCTCCATTTGTAACTATCGTTCTCATCCCACTCTGAGAGTGAGATGGTTTCGTACTTCCTGTACTCTACCCCTCATTTCATTCGGGGCTTTCGCGCGGCTTCGGCTCCTGCCTCGCTCGCCGAACTCACGGCCCCAGTTTCCCCGGGCGGTTTTCCAATCCAGGTGCTTTCAACCACTCAGCCATCTCTCCCTTATGAACTATCGACTGAATAAGCGAAGGTGCAGAGGTAATCAATTAAGAAACAATAAAAATCTGTTCCCCGCGTTTTTCAAGCCTACCAGGACCCTTTGAGTTACTCGTTGTTTCTAGAAATTTTACGAGATAAGGCGTCAGGGCAACCGGCAGTCCAATGGAACCATCGGCTTGTTGGCCGTTTTCTAGTACTGCGACTAACGTACGCCCTATAGCTAGTCCTGAGCCGTTTAAAGTATGTGCAAATTTGGGCTTATCCTCTGGTCGATCGCGGTACCGAATACCCGCTCGTCTGGATTGAAAATCGACACAATTCGAACAGGAAGAAATCTCACGATAGGTGTTCTGTGATGGTATCCATACCTCTAAATCATAGGTTTTTGTCGCGGAAAACCCCATGTCACCCGAACATAAGAGCAGCCTCCGGTAGGGAAGCTCTAGCGCCTCCAAAATAGCTTCTGCATCTTGGACCATTGCCTCTAATTCCTGAAACGAGTCTTCTTGTTTAGTAAACTTAACCAGTTCTACTTTTTCAAACTGGTGTTGTCTGATTAATCCACGCACGTCTTTCCCATAAGAACCCGCCTCACTCCGAAAACAAGCCGTATGCGCGGTCAATCTCACCGGCAATTCAGATCCATCCATGATCGTATCTGCATAGATATTCGTCAGGGAAACCTCTGCGGTAGGAATTAGAAACAACTCTTTGTCCTCAAGTTGTGTCTTAAATAAATCTTGCTCGAACTTCGGCAGATTTCCCGTTCCTGTCATCGTTTTTCGGTTCACTAAAAGGGGTGGGTTTACCTCCTGATAACCTCGCTTTATTGTATGGTGATCGAGCATAAACTGAGCAAGCGCTCTAGAAAGCTGGGCACCAGCACCCATCAGTAGAGAAAACCTAGCTCCTGAGAGTAGCGCTGCTCGTTCAAAGTCCAAAATTTTATGCTTCAGTCCTAAACTTACATGATCAGAAATAGGCTCAGAAATGGTGCGGGGTGTGCCCCAAGACTTTACAAGCTGGTTGTCTTCAGCCGATGTGCCCGAAGGAACTCCCTCATGTGGAATGTTTGGCAGATGCAAAGCTAGTTCAGTTAACTGCTCTGAAACACTCTCTAGCTCTTGATCGGCGATTTTAATTTCATCGCCTAGTTTGCGATTTTCTAAAATTTTCTCCTCGGCCTGTGTCCCCGCAAGCGCGTCGGTCTTAGCTTTCGCTTTCAACTGGGCAACCAGAGTAGCGCCCTGGTTTCTTGCGGCCTTTAGCGCCTCTACAGACTTAATTAATGACTTTCTTCGCTGCGACAAAGACTTCACATTAGAAACCACCTCTAAGCCTACGTTACGTCGCTTAAGGCCTTGCTCTAACTCTTCTATGCGCTCATTGAGTAAACTTGGGTCTAGCATAGCGAAACCCTATCACAACTACATCATGGCTTGAACTTCGTTTCTATCCGCTGCATCGGGTTCCATTTGTAGATATTTTTTGAACGCTTCCTTAGCACGAGCCGGATCTCCGCTGAGCTTAAAGCAAATACCCAGTTCCTTGTAATGAATAGGATTACCAGGATCTAGCGCAATTGCCCCTTTAAATAGCGCAATTGCACCTACGTAGTTTTTCAGATGTCGATTAGCTATGGCTGCCTGAAGTTTTGCCTCTGGTGATTGCGGCGCTAGGGCCATGGCCTTTATAAGAAGGGGTAGCGCGTTTTTTGAGTCTTTAAGCGCATTAAAAGCCTTGCCAGCCCCTATGAGAGATGGGATTGCGTTTGGGTTGTTTTTTAGCTCGCTAACATATTCAGACACAGCCACCCGGTAGTTGCCCATATAGTCGTATAGTACGCCCTTAAAATAGTGAAGATTTGGATACTTTGGATAAATGGTAAAAACTAAGTCTAGCTCGTCTTTGGCCTCGTCAAATCTGTTTTGTTTCAAAAATATTTTAAACCTCTCCATGTATCCAGATGGATCAGAGCGGTTTCGGGTGGAATAGGCCCTATAGGCTGCAAGCGCTTTATCTAGCGCTTTCTTATCTGTGGACTCATTAAAGAGATGTATTTTAGCCAAGGTTTTCCAACTTTTCGCGTATTCGGGATCTGCCTCCATCGCTTGATCTAAGTATTTTTTTGCAGCCAATACTTCGCCCCGCTCAATCTCAAAGTCAGCAAGTGCAACATAAATCATGGCTCTAGGAAACGCATCCTGTTGAAGAGCTCGCTGAAGGTGGGCGATGGCAGCCGCTACAGAGTCTTCTCCTGCGATTGCTTGGGCTGTTCCGAGTAAAGTTTCAAAGTTAAGAGGGTCCAGTCGATAGGCTAATGCAAAATACAGGGGCGCTGTTTTAAACTGTCCCACTGAATTTAAAAGTTTTGCATAAGACAGATACACCTCGGAATCAATTGTCTCACGCAACATGGCTTTTTTATAGAAAGCCTCCGCTTCTTTGAGGCGTCCTTGAGCTAGATATAGGTCGCCCGCCAACTTATCAAGCGCGCTCCCAGACCACTTCTGTCCGCGCACCTTTGCCATCACTGCCTGAGCCTCTACCCATTCGAAATTTTTTAATAAAGACAGAATGTATTTTGATAAAATTTCAGGATTGTCTGGCGCTCGTAAGTAAGCTTGTTTGAAATTAATCTTTGCCTCTATCCAGTTTTCTTCTTTAACAAATAGTTCTCCTAACCGCAGATACGGTAGGACCGAGCCTGAGTTTGCATCTTTCGCCTTCAATAAATTCAAGATAGCTCCTTGAACGTTACCAGCGCGCTGCGCTCGCGCTCCTTCGCTCAAGTAGAGATACATTTTTACATTTGCCCTCTCTCCAGCGTCTGCTTCTCCGATGCGGCTCTTTAAAGTATAGAGATCTAGGAGGTAACTTAAGTTTTGAGGGTCATATTTCACCGCATTCTCAAAACTCTGTAGTGCGTTATTCCATTTCTCATGGAGAAAAAAGTATTGGCCTAAATAGTAAGATCCCTCAGCGCGTTCTCTGGGTCGAAGGCTTTCAAGTTTCGAGGCTAATTCAAATACAATTTTTTTTGATTCTTTAAGTTGCCCCTGCTGATAAATGAGCGCCGTTAGTCTTAGCCTACTTAGATTGTGATTAGCGTCGTATTGGATAGCTTTCTCATACTCCACGCGCGAAGAGGCCATATCTCCCAGATTTCTCGCAATATCCCCCCTTAACGTGTAAACGCGTGCAGACGAAATTTGCGCCTCGGGTAAGAGGTTAATAAACTTTAACGCAAGCTTCATATTGCCTTTTTGGTAGGCACACGTGGCTGCATAGAAAAATAAAATCGGATCAAACTTAGGCGACTTTTTTGTGTATTGTTCTAGTAAATTAAGCGCAGCTTCGGGTTGATTAGCCACCAAAAAAAACTCTGTCTCTGCTATCAATACTTCTGCCAACTCAGGGGCGCGAGCTTTGGCTACCTCAATGAGCTTTAGTATAACCGCAAAATAATTCTCATCTTTAAGCGTGGTATCCACCAAGTTAAGGTACGTCGAGGCTAACATTGCCACAGCCTTCATATTGTCTCGATCTACGGAAGCGGCTCTGTAGAAAAGTTCTTCCGCTTTTAGATATCCACGCACATTGTCTTTTATGTATTCCCTTAGTCCCTGTAGATAAATTTTCTGGCTTACGACAGGATCTGGTTTATCTGAAATACTGGCTGGAAATCTGGGTCTTAGTTTTTTCAGCGACTCTGTAGTCGATACTAGCGCGTTTTTTTTTGGCCTTCCGCCATCATCCTCTAGCCCTAAATACAAACCAAGCATGGTGCAGAGAAGAACCGCTACAATTTTCTTTTTTACGTTTTTAAGAGACCGCTTCGGACGCTCCATCGTAATCGTGCGTTCGTTCGCGTGAGATATGACGGCCGGATTCTGTTGGGTACTGTTTTCGGAGAGATTCTTTAAAAATGCTAAAGGACGGTCTGCGTGAGTGGGGGAGAGATCTAAGTGGTCGGGTTTTACGTTAGCCTGAGACACGTCGTTATCAGGGAGTTTTATTTCTGTCTGTGTGACGTGTGCTTCTGTGAAATCGGTGTCAGCGATTACTGTTTTTTCCTGGTTATAGTCTGGCAACACTTCTAATTTTTCGGGTTCGAGTGAAACGGGGGCTTCTTCGACTTGTGCGCTCTGTTCGCTCGCTACTTTCAGTTCTACTTTAGGGGTGTCTCCTAAACCTGGCTGTAAAACAGGATCTTCCTCTGGCTTTAGCGGAATCGTCGGGGCTAGCGGCTCAGGCAAGACCCCAGTGCCCTTAAGCTCTAGCTTCGTGGGCTCATCAAATACGACGGTAGGGGGAAGGGCATCTGGCGGTGAGTGATTAAACGCTGGGGGTTCATTTTTGATTGCGGTCTTAGGCGCGCTTTCATCTGCGAAAACTTTCAAAATTAATTCTGCAAATCCAGGGTGTGTGACCAGCGGCGACCAAACTCCGCCTGGGTGCTCTCGCGCACTCTCGTCCCCGGAGAGCTGTTTTTTTTTCAAGAGTTTAACGATACGGTCTTGATCAATTGGGCCCAACACCCTACCCGAGCGGTGCTTTACTTGATAGAGTTTCTGAGCGCGCTGGGGATCTCCCATGTCTACTAATATGACTGAGATTAACCAACTGCATGATAGGTAAGATTAGACACTAGTCCTATTCTAGTCGGCAAAATAGTCCTAATCGGACAACATACAATCTAAGAAATTGCTAACGGATCTGTCCCACCGCTTGTACCGTAGCACTCTTAGGTTTAACAAAGTCTAAAAGCCTAGAGGGTAGCACTCCTGACTGAATGATAAATACTGCACAAGTCACTAAAACCGCGCTTGCCAACCACCAAGTTTTTTGGCCAATAGGGGCACCACCTTGTTGTGTACCTGTTTTGGGTTCGCGCATGTACATGCTCACAAGTAGCCTTAGATATACATAAACTCCGATCGCACTGGAGAGAACGGCTAATACCAAAAGAGAAACTTCTCTTGCTTTCATGACCTCGTAAAACAAAACGTACTTCGCTAAGAAGCCTGCGGTCGGAGGAATGCCCGCCATTGAAAGCGCAAACAAAGACAGTGCTCCTGCGAGCCACGGACGCGACCGCCCCAAACCCTCTAAGTCAGACAGCATAAGCTTCGTATCGCCTCGCGAGCCAAGCACCATTAAACACACAAAAACACCAAAAGCAGACGCGGAATAGACCGCTAGATACAGCAACAAAGCCCCTGAGTTCACAAAACCCACCGTAAACAGCCCCATCATCAAATATCCAGTATGAGCGATCGAAGAGTAGGCAAGTAATCGCTTTAGGTTTGTTTGAGTGAGCGCTACGGCGTTTCCCACAAACATCGTCACGACTGCTAGCCACCAGAAAAGCTCGTGAAAAGGTCCTTGAATTAAGCCTGGCGTAAAAGAAAGAAACCTTAGAAAGGCTGCAAAACTAGCTGCTTTAACAGCAGTGGCCATAAAGGCAGTCACGGGTAGTGGTGCGCCCTCGTAAACATCTGGCATCCACATATGAAACGGAACGGAGGCAATTTTAAATAAAAACCCAACGCACACAAACAGGGCGCCCAAAAGAAACAGTCCTGACTTTAACCCATCTTGTGTAACGAAGGCTAAAATAGCGCCATAGGAAGTCGCTCCAGTAGCGCCATAAATTAAACTTGAACCATAGAGTAAAAACGCAGACGCAACCGCACCCAGTACAAAGTACTTTACAGAGCTTTCGTTGTTTCGTCGATCAGCGCGTCTAAACCCCACTAACACGTAAATGGATAGCGACATAATTTCTAGCGCTATAAAGAGAACAATGAGATCAGCCGCGCCAACCATCAGCATCATCCCAAGCGCTGCAAACAGCAGTAGTGCATAGTACTCACCGTAATGCAGAATTTCCTGAGATAAATACCTAGGCGATACAGCCACAACGAGAAACACAAGGACGCAGAAAAAAAGCTGGAACAGACTAGAAACGTTGTCTGCTATAAACATATTGGAAAAATAAAAGGTGGGTTCGGTCGATGTGAAGACACACGCACAAACCGCTCCTAAGACCGATGCTCCAGCCGCAAGCCAGGCTACAAAAGCTGGGAAGGCTCCCCGCTTTAATACAGCCGCAAGCGTAGTAATGCAGCAGCCTATAAATACAGCGATATATCCAGAGAGAGCTAGCGCTTGAGCTGTATCAAACTTGAGTGCGTCCTGAATCAGAAATGGGAAAGAGGGAGTCATATTCGCATTATTCCTTTTTGATTGCGACTTGCGCCGTATGAACTGGGTTGGCGGATTCTACTCGCGTGAGAATTTTCTTAAGTGACGGCTCCATCGAACGAAGTATCCCGGTAGGCATAACTCCCATCACAAAGACCGCTACCAGTAGAGGTGCCAACACCGTTACCTCTCTCAGAGATAAATCTTTGAGTTTTTCGTTTTCAGGTTTTACCACGGGACCAAACATCACTCTCTGATAAGCCCAAAGCATGTAGACCGCGCCGAAAATAACTCCCGTACCGGCTACTAGTCCAGCTAATCGATTGGTCTGCCAAGTGCCCATGAGTATCAGAAACTCTCCGATAAACCCATTGGTGCCAGGCAGCGCTACGCTTGAGAGAGTTGCAATCATAAACGCGATTGCAAATAGCGGCATCACTTTCGCTAACCCACCAAACTCTGAGATTTCTTTTGTGTGTCTACGCTCGTAAATCATACCCACTAGAAGAAACAGAGCCGGCGTTGAAATACCGTGGTTCAACATTTGGTACGCAGAGCCGTTTAATCCGATCATATTAAGAGAAAAAAGTCCTAAGATCACGTAACCCATATGGGAAACAGAAGAGTAGGCGACTAGTTTCTTTAGATCTGGTTGTACCATAGCTACTAAAGCGCCATACACAATTGCTATTGAACCTAACGCCAAAAAGATGGGTTGGTATAAATGAACCGCAGCGGGAAACAGTGGGAAGGCCAATCTCAAAAATCCATAACCACCCATCTTTAGTAAGACACCAGCCAAAATAACTGAGCCAGCCGTGGGCGCCTGCACGTGCGCGTCGGGTAACCATGTGTGCAATGGAAATAGCGGAACCTTTATGGCAAAAGCCACTGAAAACGCTAGAAACAACAGTCCCTGCTCAGAGGTGTAACCATTCGACGTAAGCGTTGTATTCATAAGTTCGGTGATCGAAGTAGTGAGCACTTGGGTCTGTTGAAAGTGCCTGAAAGCTACATAGAAAATAGCAACGAGCATCAACAGCGATCCGACCATTGTATAAACAAAGAACTTCATGGTGGCGAAAATACGCTCTTTGCCGCCCCAAATTCCTATGAGGAAATACATCGGTATCAGCATCACTTCCCAAAACGTGTAGAATAAAAAAGCATCGAGCGCGAAAAACGCGCCTAACATTCCAGTCTGTAAGGCAAGTAAAAATACGTAAAACTGCGGCTCCCTTTTCTCCACCGAGTTATAAGAGCCCAAAATAACGATGGGCATAAGACCTGTGGTTAACAGAGTAAGCCAAAGCGATATTCCATCAACACCCAGAGCGTACTTTACCCCTAGAACCTTGATCCACTCAGCGCTTTCCATCATTTGGTATTCTGCGCTTGCGGGGTCGAATCTTTTCCAAAGGACTAAAGACAGAAGAAAAACAACTAACGAGACTACTAACGCCGCGTGCTTTGCAAACTGCTTAGATGTAATCGCTACTAACAGTGCCCCTAACAGAGGCAGAAATATGAGTATACTTAACAAGCTATTATCTAATCCAAGCATAAATCTGCACCCCTAAAGCCATACAAACGCCAAGCACTAGAAATAGCGCATAAACTTGTAATGAACCCGTCTGAAGGGAACGAGCGACTTGCCCGCCCCACATAGAAATTTTTCCAAAGCCTAGAACAATTCGATCAATAAACAACACATCTATCGCCTTCCAAAGAAAAACGGAGAACGATTTAGTGGGCTCAACAATCAAAGCCTGATAGACCTCATCGAAATACCACTTGTTTGTTAAAGTGTTGTGTAATGAGAGGAATTTTTTCTTTCTCGCTTCGGCCACGTCCGGTTGTCGGTAGGTTACAAACGCTAGCGCAATACCCACTAGTGCCACCAACGAACTAAGCACCATTAGTCCAACTTCAGTGGCATGTGACGCAGTAAAGTCGGCGTGCGGAATAGAGAACACGGTGTGGTGAAGCCATCCGTCTAACCAGTGCGCGTGTTCGGCCATCACAGCAGGTATTCCAAGCGCACCCCCAAACACCGACAAAACAGCCAGTATCATAAGGGGAAAGGTCATAGTAAGCGGCGACTCATGAGGGTGAACAGAGGATCTTGTTTTATCCCCTAAAAATGTCAGGTAAAAAAGCCTAGTCATATAAAACGCTGTCATTAGTGCTGTCAGAAGCCCAAGCGCCCAAAGAGCTTTGGATCCATACGGAGAGGCAAACGCATTCCACAAGATTTCATCTTTGGAAAAGAAGCCGCTAAAAAAAGGCACACCACAAATTGCCAACCAACCAAACAAAAACGTAATGTAGGTGAGTGGCATTGATTTTTTGAGTCCGCCCATTTTCAGAATATTCTGTTCCTCATGCATGCCGTGAATCACAGAACCAGCACCAAGAAACATAAGTGCCTTAAAGAAGGCGTGGGTCATGACGTGAAACACCCCGCCACTAAACGCACCTACACCGACTCCTAAAAACATATAGCCCAGTTGGGATACAGTTGAATAAGCGAGCACTTTTTTTATGTCTGTTTGAACCACCGCTATGGTTGCGGCCACAAAAGCAGTGAGTGCGCCTACAGTTGCAATCACTCCCATTGCGGTTGAGGAAAGCATGAAAAGTGGGCTTAGTCTCGCGCACAAATAAATTCCAGAAGTGACCATGGTGGCTGCGTGAATAAGCGCAGAAACAGGAGTGGGTCCCGCCATCGCGTCGGGTAACCAAACGAAAAGCGGGATCTGCGCTGACTTTCCGGTACAGCCCAGAAATAACAAAAGTGCTATTGCAGTCCAGGTTTCCGCTGAAACTGCTTGTACGAATGTCCCTGCGTCTATTTTTTCTGCTATGGTTGCAAAATCGAGCGAACCAAAGATTGAAAAAATCATAAAGGTGGCAAGCAAAAACCCTAAATCTCCGATGCGGTTAACAATAAAAGCTTTCTTACCGGCGGAGGCCTTCTCGTTATCCTTGTACCAAAACCCGATGAGTAAATAGGAACAAAGCCCTACGCCTTCCCAGCCCAGAAACAAAACGGGTAGCGAAGCTCCAAGAACCAATACCAACATGGCGAAACAAAATAGGTTTAGATAAGCAAAAAACTTGGTCGGGGCTTCGTCGTGGCTCATATAACCTATAGAATATAGGTGTATGAGGGTGCCAACCCCTGTGATGACAAGCGCAAACAAAGAGGACAAAGCATCGAACTTAAGTGAAAAATCTAGAGAAAGATTGCTCACCTCTATCCAGGTAAACAGTGTTTGCTGCAATACTCGCGCATCTTCGGGCATTGCCTTTAGAGAAAGAAAATTGGCCACGGAAACTAGAAACGCCAAAAAAATAAATCCCGTTGCGATGAGTCCGCTAGGGGTCGCCTTATGTTTATCTGCGCCAGGTTTTGTTTGAATAAGCGCATACCATAGGCCGTTGATTAAAAAACCTAGGAGAGGGAGACCAGGAATTAAAGCTAGTTGTGTCATGTTACATCCTACTCCTTGAGCATTTGAATATCGTCTGTGTCTACAGACCTAAGTGTGCGAAAAAGCGCTATGAGAAGACCTAGCCCGACAGCGCTTTCTGCGGCAGCTACTGTGATAATAAAAAACACAGACATTTGGCCGTGCGCACTCTGAAGCTCGCGTCCAAAGGCTACATAGGACAAGTTCACTGCATTTAACATCAACTCAACACACATTAAGATAACGATGAGGTTTTTTCTTAGGAGTATTCCACAAAGTCCGATGCAGAAGATAAGCGCGCAAAAAGACTGTACGATCCAAGGCTCTAAAATATTGTTTTCCATTATTTTGTACTCCCTGCTTGTTTCCGTTTTGCAATAGCCACAGACCCTACGATCGCACCAAGCAGAAGTATCGAGGTCAGCTCAAAGGGCAAAAGATACTGAGAAAACATAAGCCTAGAAAGTACTAGAGAGTTCCCTCCAGCGGCCTCGATCGTAAGCTCATTAAAACCACCGTCCACAGACTTTGTTCCGCTCTTTACAAAAACAAACACCAACGAAGCCCACACGACGAGACCAGCAAAAAATACAACCGATTTATAAACGGGCCCTATTCGCGAAAGATCGGTCACCTCTTCGTCGGCGTTTAAAAGCATGATCACAAACACAAACAAAACCATGATCGCGCCAGCGTAAACTAGAATTTGCAAGGCTGCGATCAGGTGGGCACCCAAACAAGCGTAGATTCCTGCGAAGGAGAAAAAAACCATGACCAATGAAAACGCGCTGGCTACTGGATTACGCTTCAAAATAGTTAGAAGCGAAAACAAAACCGCAAGCGTTGCGAACACTACAAAAGCTGCACTTGCTGCGCTCATTTGTCTCCCCTTTGCTCTAACAGAAAAGCTTTGTCATAGACTTCGCGCTTCTGTTGGCTCATTTCATAAATTGTACTGAGCTTAATTGCGTCCTTTGGACAAGCCTCCTCGCACATGCCGCAGAAACAGCAGCGTAGAACGTCAATCTCAAATTTGACTGGATACTTTTCTTTGTCTGGCCTCTCGCCAGCTTCAATATGAATACATTCGGCAGGGCACACGGTAGGACAAAGCATACAAGCCGTGCAGTTCTCGACACCGTTTGTGGCTTTAATGTAGTGCATTCCCCTAAACCGATTAGAATACTCCCTGCGCTCTTCCGGATACTGAAGCGTGTAAGCTTTTCCAAAAAGCGTTTTGAAAAAATGCTTCATCGTAATAGCAAGTCCAGTGATAATCTCTACGAAATAAAACTTCTGCGTAAACGATCGTTTTCTAGTAACCAACATATTTTAAATCCACCCTAAATAAATAATCACAGTGGTAACAATCACATTAGCGATAGCTAAAGGAATCATGAGCTTCCAACCAAGATCCATAAGCTGGTCGTAGCGAAACCTTGGCAGCGACCACCTCACCCAAACGTACAACCACATGAAAAACGCTACTTTTATTACAAAAGAAACGACCTCTAATAGAATGCGAAACCACTCTACAGACAGGCCTTCAAGCCCCGACAACCCAAGTAACCCGTGCATTCCGGGCAGCATCTGCCAACCGCCGAAATAAAGCGTCACCACCATCGCCGAAGCAACCGTCATGTTGATGTATTCAGCCATCATGAACACACCAAACATCATTGAATGGTATTCAAGGTGGTACCCCGCAACGATTTCAGACTCCCCCTCGGGTAAATCAAAGGGTAGTCTATTAGTTTCAGCATAGGTTGCGGTAAGAAAAATAATGAACCCTAAGGGTTGTACAAAAATACCCCATTTTGGAATCGCGATAGGCCCTAGTTGAAACAGTGTAGCTCCTTGGGCTGCTGCAATCTCTCCTAAGTTAACCGACGAAAAACACAAAATCACACCTACTAGTGCCAACCCCATCGCTAGCTCGTAGCTAATCATTTGAGAAGATGCTCTAAGCCCACCGAACATTGCGTATTTATTATTCGACGCCCACCCACCCATGATGATGCCGTAAACGCCTAAACTCGTGATGGACAACACATACAAAAGACCAACATTTAAATCTGCTATTTGAAACTTATATACCGTGCCACCGATTTCGATCTGACTGGCAAACGGGATCACAGCAAAAGTCATAAACGCGGGCACAAGCGACACCAGTGGCGCAAGTTTGTAATAAAATTTATTCACGTGCCCTGGGGCGCGGTCCTCTTTAAACATCATCTTCACTGCATCCACCAAGGACTGCAGTAATCCAAACGGACCCACGCGGTTGGGCCCAAGCCTGCCCTGCAAAAGAGCGGAACCCCGACGTTCAACCCAAACCATGATGGGGACAACTTGCAACAAAACCACGACAACAAGAACGACTTTTGCTACCAAAAATAGCGTATCAAAAGATTCCATTACGCCGCTCCAGACTTAGAGTGAAGTGCCATCATCAGAACTTCGCTCAGTGCTTTTGATTGCCCAAGAGGTCTGATAGCGCGCTTTAGTTGTTGGCTTTTTCCTTGATAGTTCACAATCGTTCCATCTTTTTCTAAAAAAGATAGCCCTGGAGCGACGCCTTTAAACTGCGTTAATTCTTCAAAGAAAAACACGCCTATGCCGTAAACTTTTTGCGCTCCCTGTATCTGCGGCACGGTTGCTCTGCCGCCTCTAACCACCCATACGTTCGATGCCCCTTCTGTTTGGCCATTAAATGGCAAAATCCCTAACGCTTCGGCGCCGTGAAGGTTGCTGGTTTTACTTTTTCTTTTTAAGAATTTGTCTGCCTCGCCGTCTTTTGCAACCGAATCCACACCCTCTGTTCCGAAGTGCCTTATCTGAAGCTGAGAAGGATTTTTTTCTACAATTCCCTTTAACAAACCCAGTTCCTCTTGAGTTAAATCTGTTCCCGCTAAAATAAGTGTTTTCTGATGAAGCGCGGAGTTTAACTCAAAAGCCAATTGCGACCAATTGGACTCTACTCCGTTAAGCCACGGGTAGATTTGACGATCTTCTCTGTTTACATAACCGTAGTTGAAGCGACCTTCGTCACACATCCAGTGTTTGTTAATGTCCATGTTGGTGCGCGGAATACACCGGTATACGACTCCTGCGTCGTGCTGTGCCTCCATGTTACAGCCCTTCGAACAGCCCTCGCAAATAGTGGGCGTTTTTTGTAGCATCCAAGCGCGCTTTTTAAATCGAAAGTCCTTGAGCGTTAGTGACCCGGTTGGACAAATATCTGAGTAGTTTCCAGCGTAATCAGTCTCTAGGGGTTTTCCATCGATGGTGGAAATTTCAGTGCTGTTTCCTCGGTGAATCGCAACCATTTCGCGCACTCCAGCCACTTCCTCGCCGAAGCGAATACACCTTGTGCAGTGGATACAGCGATTCATATTTTTTTTGATCACTGGTCCCATATCTAGGTCTAAGTAAGTCCTGCGATCTTCGCTCGTACGCATGTACGAGTCACCGTGCTTGTACGAATTATCCTGTAGATCACACTCTCCAGATTTGTCGCAAATAGGGCAATCAAGCGGGTGATTGATCAGTAAAAACTCCATCACAGAGCTCTGATTCTGCTTTGCTTTTTCTGAGTTTGTAAAAACCACCATGCCGTCTTGCGCTGGAGTAGAACAGGCTGTTTGAAGTTTTGGGTTTTTTTCTACTTCCACCGTACACATACGGCATTGAGCGACCACCGAAAGCCCCGGGTGATAACAGAAGTACGGGATATCAATTTTGCCCCTTTTTGCGATCTCAATTAGGTTTTCGCCCAAAGAAAACTCTAGCTGTTTTCCGTCTATCGTGAGTTTAGGCATGTTTATCTCCTCGAATGTACGCCTCAAAATCGGGCCTGAATTTTTTTACAAAACTTGCAACCGGTCCAGCGGCCGCATCTCCAAGCGCACAGAGTGTTTTGCCGCTAATGTTTCCAGTGATATCTACAAGAAGATCAAGGTCTTGCGGTTTGCCGTGCCCATGAAGAATTCTCTCCAAAATACTTTCCATCCACTGGCAACCCTCACGGCACGGGGTGCATTGACCACAAGATTCGTGAGCGTAGAATTTTGTAATGCGATGAATGAGCTTAACCACACAATACTCTTCGCTCACCACCATAATGGCGGCAGAACCAAGCATCGATCCTACTTTTGCAACAGGGTCGATATCCGCAATAACGTCTATTTCGTCTGCGGTTAACACCGGTGCAGACGAGCCCCCGGGAATTACGGCCTTTAGTTTTTTATCGTTTAACACTCCACCACAAACATCATAAACAATCTGTCTAAGGGTAAAACCACCCGATGGAAGCTCATAAACGCCTGGCTTTTTGACGTGTCCCGACACGGAAAACAACCGAGTACCGCCGGAGCGCTCCAATTTTCCTAGTTTCGAAAACCACTCGCCACCGCGACTAATGATAAATGGAACATCTGCTAAAGTTTCCACATTGTTCACGATTGTCGGGCCACCAAAGGCACCAGATTGAGCGGGAAAAGGCGGCTTCACCCGAGGTTCTCCTCGTTTACCCTCTAGCGAATTTAAAAGACCGGTTTCTTCACCGCAGATGTAAGCGCCTGCACCGCGATGAACCGTAAGGTGAAAATCAAAGCCAGAGTTTAAAATGTTTTTGCCTAAATATCCCGCCTCATAAGCCTCTTGAATCGCCTTGTTTAGCAAAACCGCTTCTCGTGTGTATTCGCCGCGAATATAAATATACCCTTCGTGTGCGCCAATAGCGAAAGCCCCAATCACCATTCCCTCGATGAGCAGGTGCGGTGTATACCTCATGATGTCTCGGTCTTTAAACGTGCCCGGCTCTGACTCATCGGCATTACACACAAGGTATTTTGGCTTCGTTGACTGCTTGGGAATAAACCCCCATTTGGTACCCGTAGGAAACCCGGCTCCACCACGCCCCCTAAGATTGCTTTTTTTTACCTCGTCAATGATCTGATCGGGCGTTAGAGAAAATGCTTTCTTTAAAGCCTGGTAGCCATCCATTTCTGATAGGTACGCACGAAGCGGTCTCGAATCTTCGTTGAAGTGCTGGACGTAAAGGGTTTCGGGTGTTCCGGATAAAGATTGCATTAAGGTAGCCTCGATAAAATGTCGTCGATCTTCTGAGACGATAAATTTTCGTAATAATCATTGTTTAACATCATGGCTGGTGCGGTACCACACGCGCCTAGGCACTCCTCTTCGTTAAGCGTAAACCTCTTGTCACGAGAAGTTTCACCTACTTCGATGCCGAGCTTTTTTGAACAATGCTCAACCACTTCCTCTGCGCCACGCAAAGCACAAGAAACGTTGGTGCATATTTTTAAATGATATTTTCCAACAGGCTTCAAGTTGTACATCGTATAGAAAGAAGCGACCTCTCGGACTTGCGCCGGATGACACCCGATGTAGTCAGCAATCTCATCTAGCGCTTCCCCCGGCAACCAATTCAATTCGTCTTGGGCTGCATGCAAAGCGGGTAGCATCAGAGCCACCTTGGTGGGATACCTGGGTTCCAACAACTTCATAGCTTCGTAAAATTTACTGCTTAGTATTTTCGAACTCACAAAACCTCTTTCGTATAACTAAAAAATTTCTTTGGCCCCATCCGACCACGACGCTCTACCTGTCGAGCTCACCTGCGATGATGTTCATACTTCCTAAAGCCGCAACCATATCGCCAATTTTCTCGCCCTCTACCATCGGCGAAATACCCTGAAAATGCCATACCGACGGGCCCCTGATTCGCATACGATGGGCTCGTGGCGCACCTTTGCTTGAGATAAAAAAAGCTAACTCGCCGTTTGATGCTTCCATCGCAGTATACGCTTCGCCCTCTGGAACATCGAATCCCGTCATAAAAAATTTGAAGTGATGGATCATCCCTTCCATGGTATTATGCACTACTTCTTTCTCTGGAATTCTTACTCGCTTATCCTCGGCCCAAATGGGTCCGGGCTTTAGCTTGTCGCAGCACTGTGTGATGATGCGAAGTGACTGCTTCATTTCCTCAATGCGAACCAAGTACCTATCAAAAACATCCCCATTTTGTGCAACCGGGACCTCAAACTTTACATCTTTATAAAACATCATCGGCTGATCGCGACGCAGATCCACATCAAGCCCAGCGGCACGCGCAGCCGGCCCAGAAAAGCTGTAGTTTAGACAATCGTTTTTATCAAAAACCGAAATACCCACCGTTCGTTGGTGCCATATTTTATTTCCCGTGAGCAGACGATCCATTTCTTCAATCACTTCTGCCGTTCTTATGACCCAAGCTTTTACTTCCTGTTCCCAGCCCTCGGGCGCGTCATGCATCAGACCGCCTATTCGAGTATAGCTCGTGGTGAGTCGTGCTCCACAAAGTTTTTCAATCAGCGTGTACGCTTCTTCGCGCTGATGAAAACCATAGAGGAAAAACGAAAAAGCCCCCAAGTCTACGGCGTTAATTCCTACACAGATAAGGTGGTCGATCACACGCGAGAGCTCACAACAAATCATTCTGAGCCAAACGGTTCTCTCTGGAACCGACACTCCCATTAATCTTTCAACCGCCATAGCGTAAGTGACGTTATTCATGAGAGCGGAGCAGTAGTTTAATCGGTCGGTGTAAACCACAAACTGGTGATAGGTTCTGTTTTCGCCAAGCTTCTCTTTTGCTCGGTGAGTATACCCAAACTCACAATAACTTTTTTCGATGGTTTCCCCGTTGAGTTTGGCCACCATCCTAAGTGCGCCGTGCATCGCTGGATGAGTTGGACCGATGTTAACGATAACGCGAGAGTCGCCAAAAATGTCGTCACTGTCGTGCTCGAGCGCGGGAGCCTTTACAAAATCGTCATTAAACGCCTTGATACTCATGAGTTGTTCTCCAATAGCTCCGGGTGAACGGGCGCTGCATCTGTAAATATCTGATAGCCTCTTAGTGGATAGTCTTTTCGCAAAGGGTGTCCCACCCAGCGCTCGTCCATTAAAATACGCCTCAAATTGGGGTGCCCCGAAAAACTGATGCCAAACATATCAAACACTTCGCGCTCGGCCCAATTCGCGCCCGGCCAAACCTCAACCAAAGAAGGGACGGGCACGTTTTCAGAAACCGAAACCTTAATCCGGATACGCGCAAACGTCTCATGGCTCAGCAGCTGATAGACCACATCAAACCTCGGTTCCCTAGGCGTCTCATCGGTGGCCGTGATGTCAGACAGGAACCTATAGTTCATCTCTTTGTGGTCTTTTAAAAACCTTAAAACAGAAACAATTCTTTCGTGAGCAACATAAACAACCGGTACTTCAACCGCACACACCCCGGGCATTTTAACTTCCGAAACGGAGCTTCCGAATTCAGCCTTCAACAACTCTATCTGCCTAGCCCAACGTGCCGCATACTTCTCGGTCAAATCGCCATAAATCGTGGAAACGGGCGTGCGAATATCGGTCATACTTCCTCTTTTCCAAAGACGAGTTGTTTTGCGGATTCAGCGGCCCCCAAGATAGAAAGCCTTCGCTCGTATTGCTCTCTTCGCTGTGAACGAGTGACCCCTTGAGCTACCTGTTCTTGTAGTCTTAAGAGCCCATTTAAAACGCCCTCGGGAGCTGGCGGACACCCAGGAACATAAACATCTACAGGAATCACCGTGTCGATACCTTGGGTGACCGAGTAAACGTTAAAAATTCCGCCAGACGAGGCACAAGCTCCGAAGCTCATCACCCATTTTGGCTCCGCCATTTGCTCGTAAATCATTCTAAGAACTGGTGCCATCTTTGCGTTTACGATTCCAGCCACAATCAGAAGATCGGCCTGTCTTGGCGAAAACCGAATCGCCTCAGCACCAAACCTTGCCATGTCATAATCCGAGCAAAGCGTCGCCATCATCTCAATACCACAACAACTCGTACCGAACGGCAGGGGCCAGAGAGAGTGTTTGCGACCCCAGTTCACGAAATCATCAAGCTTTGTTGTAAAAAACGACGAAGAACCATCTTTACTCATAAAAAACTCCGATAACTAATTATTGTTTCTGCGACGGTTGCTTTCTAATCCCACTCAAGCGCGCCTTTTTTCACGACATACAAGTAACCGACAAGTAAAATGCCGACAAACAATCCCATCTCAATCAAAATAAACGACCCCAGCGAGGCGTATTCGCGAAAAACCAACGCAAAGGGAAAAAAGAAAATCGTCTCTACGTCAAACAACAAAAACAAAATTGCCACCAAGTAGAATCTGACCGAAAAACGGTGCTTCGCATCACCATACGCGGGCACACCGCACTCAAAGGCTGACTCCTTTAGTTTGTTTTTAAACTTAGGCCCTAGAAAACTAGAAAGCGCTATGACAAGACATCCAATAGCGAGGCCCATCCCCATCAACAATAACACGGGAACATATTGCATAAGGGAAGTAGTGACCTAGATCGAATTGCAAACTCAAGAACAAAATCTGCTTTATCCTATTATATAACTTGGTCTTTTTTAACTTCAGCCCGAACCCAGTACGCGACGTGATATCGTTGCGGCTAAAGCTAACCAGAAGTCGATGCGCGCCACGAGCACAAACACAAACATAAGTACAATTGCAGCAAACCATCTGGTGGAGAGGCTTAACCCCGGGTCGAGCGTTGGTCCGGGCTTTAAGTCCAAATCAACTCCCGCCCGAGTCCAAAGAGATCGAATAAACCGAATGCCTGCATAACCAACCACGAAGCTCGCTCCAGCTAAAACCGTCGCCAGTGTGGTTTGCTCAACTCTGATAAGAGCGGTCCAAAGAAAAAAACTCCCAAGAAATCCGAAAAATGGTGGTACAGAAAGCGCTGTTGTAAGTGCGACCGAAAACAATGCCGCGTCTTTAGTGCTCCGCCACGCAGCCCCTCTCCAGTCGATCAAGCGATCTGTAGCAAGTATGTTTAAAAAAGTGCCCGCAGAAACACCGGCAGCTCCCCAGAGTAATATATTCATTGCGCCCTTGATGAGTGCTGACGCCGTAGTAACGCTATCAAGCGTTACAACAGCAGAAAACACATGCGCCCACTCTACGGCTAGCGCCCCAATGACAAATCCCCGCAAAGTGCGTGAACCAAGCGCATAGAGGGATCCAACAATAGCAGAGAGCGCTGTGAGGACCGCAAAAATGTCCGTAGCCGACATTGAGCCGACCATGTTTCCAGAAAATACAGACAGGTGGCCTTGGGCGTACAGATGATTATAATACCGTAAAAAAAACACAAAAAATGGCAGGGGCATCACGAGCATGAACCAAAACAAGCTCGGTAAACTTAGTTTGTTTAACAACCTGGCGCGCCACAAACCTACGGGTAAAATTCCCAAAAAATAAGAGGTTATCAAATAAAGACCCCAGACCGTCAAGCGCTCTTGGTAGACGCGGAAAAAACGCTCCATGGCAGGAGCTTCGTCCATCAATAAAATGAAAAACATTAACGCCACCAGTACAAAGCCTGTCGCGAGCCACCGCAAAGCTAGCGCGGTGTTTTCGCGTGCCTGGATTTCTACACGAACCAAAAGTGCGGAAAGAACATGAATGAGCAGCATAAACTCTAGCGCTAGCGCTAGACTGTTTGCGCCCGCCATAAGCGTTAATGCGACGGCCTGTAGCATACTAAAAGAAAAATAGTCTACGCGCGCGCTTAGAAATATCTCGTGGCTTTTTTCGGCGGCCACCGAGTGCACGAGCAGGCCCATATAGACGGTTATTTCTACCCATGTCGTGAGCGAATCAAACTTTACTCCGAAAGGAATCTCCTCTTGACTGAGGCCAAACAGTGGACGTGAAAAGGCAGCCAAAATCGCCGTCAGTACAGACAGTTGGCCAATGGTAACTGTAAGGCGATGGCGTTCACCAAGATTTGTGTAGTCTGAAATGAGCATCCCAAGTACGCCCAAGCAGACGAGTCCTTGCGGCAAGTAGTAAAGCCAGTGGTTATCAAAAATCATAAATTTATTTTGTCCAGTGCTGCTTGTATCCCTCTGCCAAACCAGCTGTAGTAGAAACTTGGTATCAGACCAAACGCCGCCGCTAGGACCACTTCCGGCAACACGAATCTATAGCCACTTAACCTCTTATGAATCTGCAAATAGCCAGGGGCGCTTGGATAGAGCCTCGTGAAAACCCACAAATGAACCGCAGCAAACAGTAAAACCAACCAGGCGGATTGTTTTGATAGAGCCATGTAGAGTGCTGCAAAACCGATAAACCCTGGCGTTCCGGGCAGCAATCTTAAAAGGATACTAGCAACACCGGATTCGTCTTGGCTTGCTTGTCCGGCATCCGAGAACCGCAAACAGATAATTCCCAGCGATACCACCAAAAAGCCCAAACCAAACCAACCCATCCACTGAAAGGTGGAAAAGGAAAGAACGATCGCGCCTAAGAAAAAATAGACTGCGCTTTGATTGATCTCACGCTGCTGCGGAGTTTTCCGATCTCTCGTAAAATACGGCAAAACAATGAGCGCGAATCCCAGACAAAAACCGACGTGCGACAGACTCTTGGTGTAAGCAGGAAAAAGAGCAAGAATGGTGCGAAAAAAAGAGAGCAGTGAAATTGTTGGCAGAAAGAAAGTCTCTAGAGGCGCAGACACCAAGCTCACTCGACGTGGAAGCCTACAGAACAAGGCAGCGCCCCCAAGCAGTAAAAATATATTAGCGGGTGAAACCCCGACGCCAAAAATTTCATAACCCGTCGCTGGGTGGGACGTGAAATAGTTGTGGAGCTCGGTAACGTCGAAAGAAAACGGTGTCGCCGCAAAATAAGCAGAAAACACCGCAAGCATTGTTAAACAAACTGACGCAGTTTCTCTACGGTGCCCTGCGTGGCTAAACTCTCCCAACAAACTCGTTCTTAAGCCAAGCGAAACCACACCCAAAAGCGCCCACAACAGCATCCAAACAAACAAACTATCGCACATCAAAACAGCACCCGCTAGCCAAGCACACAGCTGTACGAGTGCAAGTCGAAACTTAGTAACGCCTCCCAGCCGACCCAAGGTGAACGCGTGAGCTAGAAAAAAACTTGAAAAAACAAACACCGAGAAAGAATTGCTTCCATCCAAAGTAAATTTTAAAGAGGCCCCAAAGGTTTTTAACCACTGAACCGTAATTACATGCCCTTCTGGCGAGCCGATGAGAAGGGCTATCACAAATGTCCAATGTAGCAACGCTCCCGTGCGAAGCGTCCAAAGCGCTACTCCTGTTTGCGAAATAAAAAACAGGGGTACTGCGAGCAAAGGGAATAGCAATACAAGAATCATTAGACTCTCTGTCATGGCAGCGCTCCTTGAACAATAAATAGGACCAAGAGCACTAAGGCAATCCAAGAAATCGACAGCGGAGAAAGCTGGTATAAAACTCGGGAAAGACTAGAAAACGCCGCGAGCGCACGGTCAAACTCCTGAGTGACCAAGCCAGTCGCTACCAAGAGACGTTGTCCTATGGCTGCCCTGGCGCCGCCAAAAGCGACGCTCACCCTTGTGCCCCCGAGGGCCCGTGGACTTTTGTTTATTGAGGGCCTGCCTAGACTCAAAGAAAAGCGGTGCAAAAAATATCCCAGTAAAACCGCCACAAAATTTAACAACAGATAAGGCGTCCATTGCCACGCAGGCAATACCACTAAGTATGCCCATAGTCCGAAGCTTGCCAAAAACAATCCAGCCGACCACTCTGGTATCTCAAGTTTCAGGTATTTTATTTTTGGCCATAACTCTAACCATACGCGGGTAGAGAAAATTACGGCGCCCGCTTGAATCAGCGGGTCCTCAAGGGGCACGAATCCAAAAACGAAAAACGTAACGAAGCCCCAGAAAAAAGTCTGGGCAAATGGGGCAGCCGCTCCCTCAAAGCGAAAAAGCGATGCGAGTACCAGCCAGGCAGAAAAATACCCCATCACCGGCAGTGACACTGTAAGCGCAAGAAATATGAGCGCTACACTTTCTTGTGATCCCCGATATAAAACACGAATCGCCATAAAAATTAGCAACAGATAAGTATAGTATTCAGGCAACTCAACTGTGGTTGAGAAAACCTCGGGAAACTTCACCAGTAACAAAGCACCCATTAACAGTAACCCGCTTGAGGCAGTGTCTTCTTTATTTTGGAAGTCCGTGAACGAGGGAAGTAGTGCGACCGCAAGAAACAGGGTAGTCAACACGGCCAGTAGCTCTGCGCCAGGGTTTGAGAAAACCAGGAAAGAAAGGCTAGACACTGTTCCTAAGGCCATGAAAAGCCCCTGCCAACCCAACCTTGTGCTACCTAAAAAACCCCAACAAACTGTGGCTATGCCGATTGAGATTTGTGCCGGAGAGTTTGACCATATAAGGAGCGAAAGAGATAGAAGAAGCAGGAGATGACTCACGTTTTTCCAAAACTGAACCGAGACGAAGCCCGCTATTAAGGCCGAAAAAAGGACCCAATCGTTAGTCTGATGAGAAAGGCTTAGAGCTTGCGAAAAAAAAGATCCGACCGAGGTATAGTTAAGCTCCACCCGGACCTCCTTCCGATTTATTACGGTCTTCGACCCACCCATAAAGCGTGCCCGTCAAGAGAACAAAAATCGCAAGAATCGCTATAATCATGGCCGTATTTGGCCCTTCAATTTCAGCTGCTTTCGACTCAGCTCCAAAAAACCACGAGATTCCCATCAGGGCTGTAGTCGCAAAAAACTGAAACGCCCGACGACCTCTGTAGAGCGCCCCCACCGTACACAAACCCACTAAAACCAAAACCAAAAACCGCGAGGCGGTGATATCTAAAAGGAACGCCATGGAGACCGCCTTCGTAGTAGCACGCCGGCACTTAACACACTTAAAAGCGCAATGATAAAAACCATCGGCCGAAACGCTGCATGGGTGGACTTAAACCCGCTTTGCAGAAACGGGAAAGCCCCACCAAACAAAACGAGTGCTATTAAAAAAATTAAAAACTCTGATCTACCGGTAGTTTTCCTTGAGAAAATACTTTCTCGCATATGAATAAATCCATTCCTCATACTGAAATCAAATAGTCCGGCAGTGTGCTTCCTGTCTGAATAAAGGATCGAGGAGATAACCCCAACAACCGTTTGAACGAGCGCGCAAAAAATCAAAAGTACCGCTAACCAAACTTTCCCGCGTAACAATAAGTCTATTCCTAAGCTCAGTTGAGCAACGGACAAAAAGCCTGTAACAAAAATCGCATTAGGCTTAGCAATAAACGCCAACAATACAAAAAAAATTGCTGCCAATACCATCACGAAAACACCTCCGTTGCCTTTGGCAGGTCGCCCTTTCCAAAGTGCTTTACTCCTTCGCTCACGTTCGTAAAAACCTGATTATACTCCTTCTCGTGCACTATGGATTGTGGCGGACAAACCTCGGCGCATAACCCGCAGTAAATACATTTTGTGTGGTCGATTGAAAAAAATGAAACCCACATTTTAATTCCCCGGTCCTCTTTTTGCGCGGCCATCTGAATAGCGCCTGTTGGACAGGCTTGTTCACAAGCAAAACACCCAGTACAAGTCTGAATGTTGTTTTTTAAAAACCCCCGTGTTCTCGCGGGGAGGTCATCACTCGTACGAGCGCTCACGGGATCTGGATATGCCTCAGTAACTTCTCGCTTAGGAGACTTGGGGTCTTGGGTGAGACCGTAGGCAAGGATATGTTGCATAGAAACGCCCTGCTGAAAGCAACTGGCAAGGGTTTTTTTGATTCCTGCGAGCCAGGCGTGCAAAATAGAAACCCGCCGTCGAAACAACTTTCTCATCGCTCTCCTCCCCAAATCGCCACAAACAACAAAACCCAACCCACTAAACTTAAGCTTGCAGCCGCGCCAACCAGTCGCTCCAAATTGACAAAGCTAATGCGAGGCAATGCGCGGGCAAAAAACATCCACGTCAATACGACGCAAAAGGAAACTGCGCTTGTTCCTGCGATTCCCCCGTTATTTCCGATGATCATTGTGACCAACATATTTAATAATACCCAGCATAGGAACTGGTGAGACACCGTTTTTTGCTCGGGTTTTGCGTCTATGCAAAAGGGATGGGCATTTGAATAAATCGCCAATATTAAACCGAGAACGAGCGCTTGAAGTCCTAGTATCGGCCTCTGAACGATCAAAGACTCATCAGAAATCCCAGTCGTACTTAGGGATTGGGCCAAAAAAATAAACGCGGCAGCAGCCAATAGAGCAACGAGATAGAGCCTGAGTTTCAAGCGCATGGTTCTTAGCGCCTGCACCTGTTTTATTGAGGATCCCGAAAAGTGTTCTTCAATAAATTTTATGAGGTCACATAAAAAAGCAACCCCCGCCAAACCCGCTAAAGAGTAGGCCATTTTACCCAGCTCGGCCTGTGGAAATATCGGCAAAAACAAAGCGGCAGCAGCGGCTATGCCGGAGGCAAGATCGCCTAAGGATGCAATTCTTCCCGTCGAACAGGACCGAAAACTGAGACTATATACAGACAAAGTATTCACAACCGGAAAAAGAATTCCGCGTTTACCTGGTTCTGTAGGTCCGATGCGAGCTTGAATATCGGCGTTCCACTTTAACCCCGCATATGCCAGCGCCCAACCAAACAACAAAAAATAAAACACAAACCATACGAAACCTACGAGATCATTCATAGGTCCACCTCTTGAAACGAAATATCAAGTGATACGGCAAGCTCGGACAACCTAAAAACAGACGTACCGACCGCCGCTCTCTCAAAAACTCGCACCAAATTCTGAGAGGGCGTCTTCCAGGCTACTCTGGCAGGCATAACCCCGCCATCGCTAAAGACTGCGCAGATGATCTCTCCCCTCGGTCCCTCGACACGACTGTATGCAAATCCTTCTGGAGGCGAAAAAGAGTTGTCCGCTCTAAATGCCAGTGTTTCTCCGCTAGGAATTCGCTGAGTGGCCTGTGAAAGCAGGTATAGGCTTCCGTAGATTTCATCAAACCGCACATGAATGCGGTCATAAGCATCGCCTCTTGCGCCCAGCAGGCCGCGACCCATCACCGTTCGCACCTCAAAGAGGGCGTACTCTAAATACGGAAACCTCTCTCTCACGTCGTAACTCAATCCCGCGGCCCTGCCACAAGGGCCCGTGAGCGCCTCCGCTCTTGCTTCATCATAGCCGATCACCGCAAATTTTCCTGTCCGCGACTTTATGGTTGGGTTATTTAAAAAAACCTTCTTGTGTTCTTCTAATCGATCTAGCGTGTTTCTACATAAATCAGATACGCGCTCTATGAATCCTTCGGTTACGTCTTGATGAATTCCTCCAAAACGAAAGTAACTATGATTAAATCTAGTTCCGGTAAGGAGTTCTAATAAATCCAAAATAGTTTCGCGCTCTCTAAGAAAGTAGTGTCTTGCGGTGAAGTGTTCTAGCGCTTTTGCTATTTCAGAGAGGTGCCTAAAATGTTCTGCTATTCTTAGTAGTTCACAGAGAATAAGCCGCATGCGTTGGGCCCGCTTGGGGATCTGAATGCCAGATAGTCGCTCCACCGACTGACAAAAAGCCAATTGATAAAACGCAGAGGAGTAGGAGTCTACGCGCTCGCTTAGAAAAATATTCTGATACCACGTTTTACTCTCAGCTACCTTTTCAATCCCTTTGTGCAACAATCCAGACTGAATTCGAGCGGCCTGAATGTATTCACCCGAACAAGTCAAAAAAAGTTTCGCGGCAAGTGGGTTTTCGCTGGAAAACGGTTCGAGCAAATAGTGATCGCTCGGGTCTAGGGAAACATAGTCTGTACTCAAAGTACCTCCCTGCCTTGCGAAAAATCTTTTCGAAGATAGTAGCTATGATCGGCAATCTCCTCTGCATCAAAGTCAAGAGCGGCTGGAATGAAATCAACCCCGTAGGCTCTTTCAATGGTTTTTTCAAACATTCGCGCATTTGAGTATAAGCTGAAAACCGAGGGAACTCGGTATCTTCTTTCTAGCGGAAGGCGCTCCATTGCTGTGGCCAAAACAAATTCAGCCGAAAAAACGCTAGACCTTAACAACAGAAGCACCCTGAACTCTTGTTTCCACTCACTAGCAATAATCGCGTCTAAAATATCGAGTCTCGTACTAGATTCGCTCGCAACAAGGGCGGCTGATTTTAAAAGTTTCTCGGGAGCAACAATGATCACCCCTGAATCAAGTTTGACTTGAACTCCCTCTGAAACCAAGACGTTTTGCAAAACAGCTACACTAGCCACAACACATCCTCTTGATTTGAATAATCCCTTCCATCAATAACTCTGGACGCGGCGGGCACCCTGGAAGCAAAAGGTCTATTGGCATTAAATCTTGAAGTCTCACGCGCACGGCTGGGTTACTGACTTCTAAAAAAACACCCCCACCAATTGCGCAGCTCCCAGACGCAATCACTTTTGCGGGTGACTGAAGCTTTGCTCGCGCCGACAATATATAAGGCACCATGGCCTCGGTGACTACGCTTGAAACCCACAACACCTGAGCCTCCTCCGGCGCAGTAACTACGCGACAACCAAATCGCTCAATATCGTATCGACAACCCTCGGCAGAAAGCCACTCGTCTGCGCAACACGCTCCACCTATTCGGTAAATTGCGAGCGTACTCAAAAATCCCTTCTGACTCGGATGAGGTGCTTGTTTCATTTCGGGTAGCCTTCTTTTTCGGCTAGACCTAACCTTCGACTTGGATTTGCGACTCGTAAGCGACTAGAACTTGCAATCAGGCTTAGCCAAGTGAGGAACGGAAAAAAAATTAACCCAAACCCCAACTCTTTAGATAAAAGATAGGGCACCCAAAACAGCCCCGCCGCTAAGATAGAAAAACTTATTAAAAATTCTTCTGCCCTCTCGACCGATCGAAGTGCCGCCTGTGAGTCAATGGGATTGCGAGAAGATAACAGTTGAGAAGTTGGATCTAACCCCTGCATAACGAAGCCGGTCGTAAGCTTTGGGTAGTCTTTTGCGACGTTTTTGGTAAGCCAAAACCGATAAGATCGCCGCAACGCGGACACACCTAAAGAAACCAATAAAAGTAAAAGAAAAGGATACGTCTCGCTCATGATTTACAGAACCGATGGCCAAGCTAGCCAGCCCGTGAATCGATGTCAAACACGATGACCTCTTCCTTTACGAATTCCTTTGCCGATAAAATCCTTGGACTTGAGCCACAAATGCGAATCCGTGGTGTGTCCGAAAGAGGTGCTCAAGCCTTTTTGCTGGCAACGGTTATAGAGCAAAGTCTACTGGCACAAAGCTCAAACGATTCTTTTCGTTGGCTCTGGGTGCTTCCCACAGACGATGATGCGGTGAGAGCGTCGCAGGATCTTAAGCTAGCGCTTGCGGTCACACCCGACTTATCTGAGAAAACCCGGGCTACACAGGTACTGCATTTTCCAGAATGGGAGCACGCGCCCAATAAGTCTGTCTCTCCGTCTGTGAGGGTTCGTTTGGAGCGGACCTCTGTTTTAAATCAGTCCTTTCAGAATCAAAATCAAGTTATTGTGTCGTCTCTGCCGGCTTGCTTACAGCGCGTGTATTCTCGTGCGGTGTATTCAACTTTTCGCGTGCTTGTGAATAAAGGACACGACACCGTTACTCGAGAGGACTTAGTTGCTGCGCTTCTTCGGTTTGGGTATCGCAGAAGTGAAACCACTGAAGATGCGGGGACGTTTTCGGCGCGAGGCGAGATAGTAGACGTGTTTCAGCCGCACTCGAAATACCCGGTACGTATAGAGTTTTTTGATTCCCAGGTAGAAACCATTCGCTATTTTGATCCCGCTACACAGAGGAGTTTAGAAAAACCCGAGGCGCAACCGTCTAGTGTGTTTATTTTTCCAGCGCGGGAGTTTAACATCGAGCACGAGTTCGTGGCTGATCTTCGCGGCTCTATTCGCGTCTGGGCAGAAAAAAACAACATTCCCCGTATTGAGCGCGATCTTATTTTGGACTCCGTTCAGCCCAGCGTTACACCCAGATACTCCGAGTTTTGGCTGCCCTGGACTAAAATGAGCACAGAGTCTGCCGTAGCGTTTTTTTCGCCTTCTTGTGTCTATGTTTCTGACACCATTGGGTGCCAGCAAAGTCTTGATCGTTGGTTTGAAAATATGGCAAGTGGCACGTCTCCTTGTCCAAGTGCAAAGGACCTGTATGCAACCTGTCCTGATTTTCAAAACGCGCATTTAGGTCAAGTTAACCGCTATTTTGACGACCTAAACATACTCTCTCAAGCTTCAGACTTAACCGACACTACGACAGAAGATTCGCGAAAGGAGCGCCCCGATCAAATCAACCTAAGCGTAAAATCGATGCGCGATTTCGTGGGATCTGCGGAAGAAAGGCTCGCAATATTTAAGTCAAAGCTTCCTGGCTGGATAGAGAGTGGCTACCGGGTCATCATTACGTGCAGCTCTGACTCACGCCTGGCGCGATTGTCCCATCTACTAGAAGGAAAGCCCGTAGCGCTCGTTCGTGGCGACGTCTCCGCTGGCTTTAGAACTCCTGACCTTGCTCTTGCTGTAATTCGAGACACGGAGATCCTAGACGCCAAGGCTAAAGAGGCCAAATCCAAAAAACCGAATTCGCAAACTCAGAACCACGAAGAAGCCACCACCTGGGTTGAACTCCAAGCGCTTTCAGACCTTTGTGTTTTAGATCTAGTCGTTCATCAAGAGCACGGCATCGGAAGATACTTGGGTTTACAGAAAATCGACGCTGCTCAAGCGACCCAAGAATATCTGGTCGTAGAATATGCTCAAAAAGACAAGCTTTACCTTCCTGTATATCGACTGAACTGTGTGCATCGCTATGCGGGCGCCTCCTCCACTCAAGCGCTGGATAGACTTGGATCTCAGCGCTTTAGTGCGGAAAAAGAGCACGTTAAAAACGCGGTCAAGAAAGTGGCCTTCGATCTGGTCTCTCTCTATGCGGAGCGCACTGTTGTGTCGGGGATAAAGTTAGGAGAAAAGGATGAAACCTTTACCCTCTTTGAGGACGCTTTTCCCTATGAGGAAACTCCCGACCAACTAAAAGCCATTGAGGCAATTTATTCTGATCTAGAATCAGGTCGGGTCACAGACAGGCTCATCTGCGGAGATGTGGGGTACGGCAAAACAGAAGTAGCCATACGCGCAGCGTATCGCCTTGTGGCCGAGGGCTATCAGGTGGCTGTTCTAGTCCCAACAACTGTTCTTGCTCTTCAACATGAGCAATCTTTCAAATCGCGCCTAAAAGACTTTCCGGTCACCATTGAATCGGTTTCGCGCTTTAAGTCTAAACAGGAGCAAAAAACCGTTTTAGAAAAACTATCCGGTGGGAAAGTCGACATCATCATCGGTACACATCGGTTGCTCTCTAAAGACGTAGCGTTTAAAAACCTTGGACTGCTAGTCATCGACGAAGAGCATCGTTTTGGTGTCGAGCATAAAGAAAAAATTAAAAACTTAGCTAGAAATACCCACGCTGTTACGATGAGTGCGACTCCTATTCCAAGAACCTTACACATGGCTCTATCTGGAATAAGAGATATTTCCCTCATTCACACAGCTCCAGTCGATCGACTACCCATTCGCACTTTTTTGGCGAAATACGACGAAGAAATTCTAGCTCAAGCCATTAAAAACGAACTTGCTCGCGATGGACAAATATTTTTTGTCCACAACAGAGTGGACACTATTTATGAGGTTGCAAGAAAACTGCAGGAATTAGTACCCGGGCTTACGGTTGGCGTAGGACACGGTCAAATGGCAGAAGGCGAACTAGAAGAAGTTATGCTTAAGTTCTATGAACGCAAGATACAGCTGCTTTTATGCACAACCATTATTGAATCTGGGCTTGATGTTCCTAACGCCAATACTATTATTATCGATCGCGCAGATCGTTTTGGCCTTGCTCAACTTTACCAGCTCAGAGGACGAGTCGGACGCGGACAACACCGTGCTTATGCTTATTTACTCATCCCACCGGAGTCGACTCTTTCCGACGACGCTAAGCGCAGACTAGAGGTGATCCAAAAGTTTGTAGAGCTTGGATCTGGTTTTCAAATTGCCTCACATGACTTAGAAATTCGTGGTGGAGGAGACTTGCTTGGGGCCTCGCAGTCAGGGCATATTGCGGCGGTTGGATTCGATATGTATTTAGAGTTGCTAGAAGAAGCGGTAAAAGAGGCGCGCGGTACTTACGAGCAAACGAAGGTTAAAGAACCCGAGCTTAAGGTTCCAATGAGCGCCTATATCTCTGAAAGCTTTATTCCCGATATTCAAAGTCGCTTGAGTTTCTACAGAAAACTCTCAAGCGCTACCGACGAAACCTCGCTAGAAAAGCTTGAAGCAGAGCTAGAGGATCGTTTTGGAAAGGTTCCAGAAGAAACTCACAACTTATTATGGCTGTTAAGAATCAAGATTATTCTAAAAAGTCATAGACTAGACGCTCTTACTGTAGGACCCGAAAAATTTACACTCTCCGCAAGCGCGGGCCATTCGCTAGATCCAGTCAAGCTGATTGCAAAAATTCAAGCCAGCCGCGGGGCGATTAGCTTAACCCCAGAGTCAAAGCTCGTTGTGGTGAATAAACTATCCACCATGCGAGATCTTTTTTTCAAAATAGAGGCGCTTTTAAAGGAGTTTTAAATGGTTTTTCGCTGCATACTGTTATCGCTTTATACGTTTTTCATAATGTCTCGTGCTTACGCGAACAACGATCCCAGCGGGGTTCCTCTCTCTCCTGAGCTTCGAGAAAAGGTGTTTCAAGCACTAAAAAAAGAGCATTTTGATGAGTCGCCTCTTATGAAGGACCTCGTACAAAGACTTCTTGTATCAAGGTATCTATCCAAACTTTCTGAAAATTTGTTTTCAAGTACAAAAATTTCTGACGAGGAAGTGAGGGCCGCTTACAAAAAAAACCCTGTTCTTAGACTATCTAGAATTCTCTTAGACTCAAAAGATCCGAAAAAAGCGCAAAAAAAAGCGCGATCTATTATCCTGCAACTCCAGAGCTTAGAAAAGACCGCGCGTGAGAAAGAGTTTAAAAAAATAGCGCAAAAATCGAGCATTGGTTTTGAGGCTCCTACTGGAGGCGATCTGGACTATAAAGAGCTTAATAGTTTGGGCGGGGCGATCATCGAAGCTGTTTCTCTCTATCCCTTGGAGCCGGGGCTCGTGGGTAAGCCCATTCACACCGAGGAGGGGGTGGTTGTTTTGTACATCCGCGCGATTCAGCCACTTGACGCCGCTCAAATGGAGCGGGTTCGGCTACGGCTTTCTAAACAGCGGGTTGAAGCGCTGATCACACAATATCTAGGGCGCTTATAAGCTATTAAAAAGAACAACCTCACAAACCATTCACTCTGTTCTTGTCCAATCACTAGAAAATATAGCAGAACTGGGCTAACGTGAACCACGCCATTGCTCTTGTTTTTACGATCGCTCTGTTCTCAATGTCCGGGGCATACTGTCAGGAGTTTACGCGCCTTGAGCGTCTAGAGGCCTCTGTAAATAAAGAGCTTATTTTAAAGTCTGACATTGATGAGTTTCGGCGCACAATGCCCCTACGAGCGCAGCTTGATTCCTTTTTTCAAAATTCCTCTGTAGCCAAGGCGGGTGCAGGCGTAAAGGACGCTGATATTCAAAAATACTTGCTAGAAGATCGCCTCATTCGATCAAAGTTTCCCGTCTCGCAAGACGAACTTACCTCCGAGATTGACCAGATACGAAGCTCAAACCAGATGTCTCTTGAACAAATGCGTACCATGCTTCAAGCGCAAGGATACACTTTGAAGGACTATGAAAGTTTGATGCGCTCTTCAATTTCCGTGAGAAACTTAATTAGTAGAGAAATTACGTCTAAGGTTGTGATCTCAGATGCTGAGGCTAAAAGCTTCTATCTCAACAAACACCCAGAGGGAAAACAAAGGCCAAAAGCCTATTTGTTATCGATTCTATCAAATTCCTCTGAGCGGATAGTTTCTAGCGCCGTTTCAAAATTAAAGTCTGGGGAAAGCTTTGAATCGGTAGCAAAATCGCTCAGCCAAGACTCATCTAAAGACCGCGGCGGTTCTTTGGGTTATCTCTCTGACTCACAGTTAAACCCCACGCTCAGACAGGCCATTCAAAAGCTTAAACAGGGTGAGGTGAGCCCGGTTATCAAGGCCTCTAAGTCACTGTTTTTGATCGTAAAGCTTGTAGATATCAAATCAGAGGCTGACGATTCTTTTGAAAAGAAAAAAGAAGAAATAAAAAACCAACTCGCACAAGAAGAATACCGCGTCCAACTCGCACTTTGGCTAGAAAAACAGGGCGCAGAAGCCTATATCTACGAGGCAACCCATGAGGAAAAAAAATAGCCCTCCATCTAAGCTCGTTCATTCGCAATCTCTGGTCATTACCCCGGGGGATCCCTCAGGAATCGGCCCAGAGGTAACGTTTAAAGCACTAAAGCGACATCTACATGATAAAACCACTTTGCCCCATTTCTACATCGTGGGAGACCTTGGCGGTTATGCAAAAAAGTTTGCTCAACTTCCATTAAACTACGACTATATAAAAATCGTTTGTAAGGGTCGTGCCTCTAGACTTTCCCCCGCGTTTAAAAAAAATTGCGGCCTTGTCTCGGGTCGCGCTCTTGAAATCGCGCATTCACTAATTTGGCAGAAAAAAGCTAAAGCCCTAGTCACAGGACCCATCTCAAAAGAACGCCTTAGGCTTGCGGGATTCCCCTATGATGGACACACAGAGTTTTTAAAAACACTCAACAAAGTCTCCGGCGTTACCATGATGCTTTCTAACTCAAAGCTTAGTGTTTCCCTTGTAACCACCCACGTACCGCTTGCAAATGTTTCTGCCCTCATCACTGCAGAGCGGGTCAGAGACGCTCTTATTCGCTCTGCGCAGTTTTTAGTGAGTTATAAAAAGATTTCTAGGCCGTATCTCAAAGTCTGTGGATTAAACCCTCACGCTGGCGAGGCGGGTTTACTGGGAAAAGAAGAGCAACATATTTCAAAAGGTATCGCGGCTGCGAAAAAACTGTTTCCTAAAATGCGGGTCTCTGGTCCGTATTCTTCAGATACACTATTTGAGTCTGACCAAAAGGCTATGGGTCCAAAAAAGGCCGACCTTATTCTGGCGATGTACCATGATCAGGGTCTAATTCCTGTAAAGTTACTCGATTTTCCAAACACGATCAATATAACCTGTGGGCTACCATACCTAAGAACTTCTGTAGATCATGGCACTGCGTTTGATATCGCGGGCAAGAATGTCGCAGACCCTTCTAGTATGTACCGAGCCATAGAGTTTGCAGCGTTAGCGTAATTAGGAGAATTAAAAGCATGTCACAAACTTACATTCCACCCGACGAAGTTTTTCGTGAGTACGATATTCGCGGAATCGCTGATTCGGATTTATCTGATGACTTTTCTGAGCGCCTGGGCTTCTCGTTTGCGTCTCTCTTGATAGAGCTTTCGCGGCAGGATCCAGCGCTTTACGGATCTAAGTCCAAACACCTGGTGCTTGGTCAAGACTGTAGACTGAGTTCTAAGCGTATTGCAGATGCTGTTTCAAGCGGGGTGAGGCGCGCGGGTTTAGATGTGATCTCAACGGGTATTGTGCCTACGCCGCTGACTTATTTTGGGAACCAATTCTTTCAGGGATTTGGTGCGATGATGATTACAGGCTCACACAACCCTTCAGAGTATAACGGATATAAACTAACAACCGCTTCTGGGTCTTTTTACGGATCAGATCTGCTGAATTTAAAAAAGCGAATGTCAGATACAGCGCTTAAGTTTAGCGCCACAACCACACTTCTAGGCGCATATAGAGAACAAGACTTAAGTCAGGAATACATTCGAGACCTGCTATCGAAATTAAAGCTCGGTCCTCGCAAACTTAAGGTCGTTTTAGATGCGGGCAATGGTTCTGGAAGTGTTCTTGGCCCCAAAGCCTTAAGCGCATTCGGCGTAGATGTGATCCCACTGTTTTGTGAGTTTGATGGGAGATTTCCTAACCACCATCCAGATCCTACGGTACAGAAGAACTTACGCTCCTTAAGCGAGGCTGTGGTGAAACAGGGGGCAGACTTTGGGGTGGGGTTAGACGGGGATTCAGATAGAATCGGAATCGTAGATGAGCGCGGAATTCCGGTATACGGAGATATGCTACTCACTATTTTTGCGCGCGATGTTTTAAAGCATTTTCCAGGCGCTACCATCATGAGCGAGGTCAAAAGCAGTTACAGGCTTTATCAAGAAATTAACCGCCTTGGCGGCAATCCCCTCATGTGGAAAACGGGTCATTCATTAATAAAATCTAAAATGAAAGAATCGGGCGCACTCCTTGCCGGTGAAATGAGTGGCCATATTTTCTTTTCAGACAAGTTTCGTGGTTACGATGATGCTATTTATGCAGCCTTAAGACTGTGTGAAATTATGAGTCATAAACCAGGCGAAACCATCTCGCATCAGCTTGAGCACTTAGCTAAAACCACTGCGACCCCAGAGCTTAGAGTAAACTGCCCAGACGCACTGAAGTTTAAACTTATCGGTCACTTGGCTGAGTCACTTCAGGCGCTTAGGCTTGGTCCCATTAACACGCTTGATGGTGCGAGACTTGATTTAGCGGATGGCTGGGGGCTTGCGAGAGCCTCTAACACACAGCCTGTATTAGTTTTACGTTTCGAGGCTGTCACGGAGGCTAAACTACTAGAATTGTGGAAAATCTTTAAGCAAGCCCTCGTGACTTCTGCTAAAGCAGTAGGACACTCGGAGCTTACCTTAGATGACTCTTTCCTCGAATACAGTTAGCGTTGATACAAAATCAAACAACATTTCGTTTATTACAAACGGCGATTTTATCGAGGTAAAAAACGCGCGCGTTCATAATCTGAAAAATCTTTCTGTTAATATTCCACGAGATTCTTTCACGGTTATTACTGGCCTATCTGGTTCCGGAAAGTCTTCGCTAGCTTTTGATACTATTTATGCTGAGGGCCAGAGGCGATACGTTGAGAGTCTGTCGTCCTACGCAAGGCAGTTTATTTCACAGTTAGAAAAGCCCGATGTTGATGCGATTCATGGACTAAGTCCCACGATCTCTATTCAACAAAAATCCACCTCTTATAACCCCCGCTCAACGGTTGGGACTGTCACAGAGCTTTGGGATTTTTTTAGGGTACTCTATGCCAGAATAGCTGTGCCTTTTTGCTATTCTTGTGGCGACAAAATAGAAACTCAATCTGCCGACCAAATTGTCTCTCAGTTGATGCTAAAGTCTGAGGGCACCAAATTGTCACTCATGGCACCTATCGTGCGTGCGCGAAAAGGCGAACACCAGAAGGAACTTCTAAGTTTAAGGCAACGCGGTTTCGTTAGGGCTCGAATAAATGGGGAGTTAATCGATCTTTCTCATGATGTGGCGCTTGATAAAAACAAGAAACACACCATCGAAGTCATTGTAGATAGAATCATTATAAAAAAATCTTCCGATGTTAGCCTAGGAAGATTAACAGAATCTATCGAACTAGCGTTGAAACTAGGCGAAGGCAGTATGTTGATTGAAGAAACTACTCCCGGTCAGAAGGCTCACGAGCAGCTCTATTCACAGGACTACACCTGTAAGCGCTGTAACATCGGCTATCCACCGCCTGAGCCAAGGGTGTTTAGCTTTAACAGCCCTCTTGGGGCTTGTGAGACCTGTGATGGTTTGGGCGTTGATCCCTCTGCTACCGACCTACTTCAAGGCGTTAACTTAGATTCGCAGGATGACGACGACGCGCAGGCCGCAATTCATGATCCAACCCCTCAGTCTCATCCCTGTCCAGACTGCCGCGGAGCAAGGCTAAACAAGAAAAGCCTTAGTTATAAGCTCAGTGGATTTTCTATTCACGATCTCGCGTCGCTTTCTTTTTCTGATCTAGATGTTAATATTCGGAAGCTGACATTTTCTGAGCGCGAACAATTTATCGCCGACCGTTTACTAAAAGACGTTTTAGAGCGCCTTGGTTTCCTAAATAGCTTGGGAGTAGATTATCTCACCCTAGCGCGTCCGGCCTCTACACTTTCAGGCGGAGAAGCCCAAAGAATCAGACTGGCCAGTCAGCTTGGCTCTTCACTCGTGGGCGTCATCTATGTGCTGGACGAACCTAGTATAGGGTTACACCAACGCGACAACGATAAACTCATTCAAACGCTGCTAACGCTTAGAGACCGTGGAAACACGGTGATCGTGGTGGAACATGATTTAGATACGATGAAGGCGTCTGATTTTATCTTAGATATCGGCCCTGGCGCTGGGGTTCACGGAGGGACACTGGTAGCAAGTGGCTCGATGTCTGATCTAAAAAAAGCTAAGAACTCCATCACCGGGCAATACTTGAGCAAAAAACGTAAAGTAGACGTACCGAAACTCAGGCGCAAAATAAATCCTGCGCTGCTACTCAATCTAGAGGGAGCGAGTGAGAATAATTTAAAGAATCTCTCGGTTTCACTCCCTCTTGGTTTATTTACAGCTGTAACTGGCGTATCAGGCTCTGGAAAAAGCTCTCTGATTATGGACACTCTTCTGCCAGCACTTCAAAAACACGTCTATGGCAGTAAAATAAACAAACTCAATGTAAACAAAATAACAGGCCTTGAACATATTGATAAAGTGGTCTCCATTACTCAGTCTCCAATAGGCAGAACACCTAGATCGAATCCTGCGACTTACACAGGAATATTCACATTTATTAGAGATCTTTTTGCTCAACTCCCTGACTCTAAACTACGCGGATTTAAGCCTGGTAGGTTCTCGTTTAATGTTGAAGGCGGCAGGTGTGCTTACTGCGAAGGCGGGGGGCTTAAGAAGCTAGAAATGCACTTCATGGCAAACGTTTACTTGACGTGCGAGTTCTGTAAAGGCCGCAGATATAACCGCGAAACTTGTGAGGTTCTATACAAAGGTAAAAGCATTGCAGACGTGCTTGATTTCACTGTTGAAGAAGCGTTAGTTTTTTTCGATTCTGTTTACTTTATAAAATCAAGACTGCAAGTCCTCCAGTCTGTGGGCCTTGATTACTTAAGGCTTGGTCAAAGCGCTACCACGCTATCAGGCGGCGAAGCACAGCGCATCAAGCTTGCTAAAGAGCTCAGCAAGCGCTCGACCTCTAAGACGGTTTATATTTTGGACGAGCCCACAACCGGCCTACATTTTGAGGATGTAAGAAAACTCGTTTCTATTCTTCAGCAACTTGTGGATAAGGGAAATACGGTAGTAGTGATCGAGCATAATTTAGATCTCATTAAATGCGCTGATCATGTTTTAGATATGGGGCCAGACGGGGGCGCTAGGGGAGGCGAACTCATCATCGCTGGTTCGCCAGAGGAAGTAGCTTCCTGCTCACAGAGCGCCACCGGAAAATACTTGGGAGAGGTATTGTAGATTTTATTCTCTGGTGTTTTTTCTTTGGCGCCATAAGGCCAACTATTTCGCTCAATACGTCTACTTTTCTAAGTCAGCTCTTCTTTCTTCAAATCAATGATTAGGAGTATTGTTGTTATAGTACTCAAGTGCAGCGTCATAGCTATCCTGGCTCTCACGCTCTGCTTTCTTTCTTGATACAAGGCCTAGTTTCCCAAAAAATGACCGCTCTAACTCGATTCTACGTAAGCCAGAGCAGAGTAACGCTACAACTCTTGCTAGTGATTCATGGCTAGTCCGGTAGTGAGTTATTTCTTCACTGGTTAACTCACCGTTCGAAAGACTCGTCTCAACCCTAGATTCAAACTCTTGGCGATCGGATACTATTTCATCAAGGTTGGGTTGGCACCCGTTTGGTATTTTTGCAAATAAATCTGAGGAAAACAGGACCGCTACCAATACTAATAAAAAACCCCTCATCACGTATCTCCTTTATTTTTATACTAATTTATTCTTGGATTCATACTAAACCCCCTACCTCGTGTCCGAGATGGCTTAGGGTATCCGAGAGCATGCACAAGCGCGGGGTTCGTATAATGCCCAATAACCACTGTCAACGGGAAAGTGTCCGCCTAGTATGAAAGTACAGACGTATAGATCGATGATCCTGAGGATACACACATGAGAAGCCCTGCTCGTTTTTGTAGATTGGGTGTCTATGCGGATTTATTTATACACTTAATTAGTATAATAGCTTAGTATTCCCCCAGATTTATATGAAGGTTTTTACGCTTACAGTATTGTCTGTTCTAGGGCTGTTTACCCAGTCTGCACTAGCGTTGTTTCCGTGCCAGTCCGCTTTAGACAGGGTCGATCTGGCGCTGATGCATAACCCGGCCCCAGAAATTGAGACTATGCTATCGCGTGAAGACCTGAGTGAAATTATAGCGGCATATTATTCTCCTAACCAATATTTCTCAGAAAAAGAGTGGAGTAGGGTAACTTCACAACAACATAAGCAGCAGATTCTTGATAAATGGATAGTCCTTCTTACTGCTCCTGTGTGGCTACCCATGATGGGTCTTACCGCGCTTGCAAACCGAATAGCCCTTAAACCTGATACGCCCATTCTTTTCTTCCAGTGGCGTCTAGGAAGAAACGGTAAGCGATTTCAAATCTTTAAGTTTCGCACAATGACTGAAGAAAACGGCGTCATGAGAAATACAAACATAGGGTACTTGCTTAGGCGATGGAAGCTAGACGAACTCCCCCAGCTCATTAACATCCTACGTGGTGAAATGACGCTTGTAGGACCAAGACCTATAGTTTTCAACGATAAAAACATCGACGCCAGTCTATCATCACTATATCCTTTTAGACTATTCGTCCTGCCCGGACTCACTTCGCTTCACGCTGTAAATATAGACCCTAAGTCACCTTATAACACCTACACAAAAGACCGTTTAGAGTATGACCTTACCGAGATTAACCGCGCCTCACTAAAACAATATTTTCACACGATATTAAAAACGATCTTTGTCATTGCTACCGGCAACGTGAGGACAAATGCGCCTCGCCCTTAAGTATAGTACTTTTTTTTCTATACTGTATTTGTTGAGTGCACGTGCCTATCCTGTTCCGTTTATTGGTTCGAATGGGTCGCACTGCTCGAAAGCGTTAGACCGCGAATTAAGTCACGTGAAAAACGACCTGTTTGATAACCGCTCGCGTATTGCTACCTACGCGGTTAGAGAGAGGCTACCGGTTTTCGAGGTTATGCTTCACGGTATATGGGTTCCTGTCGTTCTTGTGAACTCTAGCAATTATAGAGCTTGGGACTGGGTCCTTGCCTCCTCTTTAGGTATCGGTCAAACGCTGAACGCATTAGGAGACGCTGATCACGGTTATGCGAGACTACCTGGCACAGCAATCCCAGACGAACATCTTCGTACGCCTGCGAGTTATTTTAGTTTTAAGCCGGTAGACGGTGCTAGGGTGGATTTACTCGGACCCACCTTGGGCCCCATTCTTCACGCCCGAGATAGCGGTATCCGCTTTCGCTCCATTGGAGAACACATAAGGGACAGAAACCCTGAGTCAAAGAGCGGCGTAGAGCTAGTCTACGGAGTATCTTTACAGCAGCGCCTCAATTTTTGGGCCTATCACTTAATCAAAGAATTAGGTTTAGTCTATGTGAGATTTGCATATGATCCACAGATTGTTCCCTCCGCACTAGCTCGCAGAAACCTCGGTCAGATTGCCGGATTAGAGCACTGTAACAACTATCGGTGCGGAGAGAATGTCGACAAGCACCTTTTACAAATTGAATCGCATCTTTCAAAATACTTTACTTTGACCGCAGACGAGCTGTTGAAAGAAAAAAGTGTGCGAGTTTTTTATGAGAATAGCCAAAGAACCGTTCTTTCTCGCAACTGGAAGAGCAGAGTAGAGTGGGATCCTGATTTTCTACTAAAAAATCCACTGGTATCTATTTTAGACGAGAACCACTTTAAACCCGGATTAAGTATAGAACAAAAAGGTGACGCTGCAAGCTATCTATTGGCCTATCTCATTTCATTGCGTCAACTTGAACTCAAAAACACTCTAGGCATTATCGAATCGCGTGCGAACCAGTACGGAAATAAAAATATATCTGCTATATTTATTTATGATGAGAATATAAGTCCTCGTTTGTTCACAAGTGGAAATGTCAGTCTAGATCATTCGTTAAGTAAAGAAAGTAACGGATTCAACAGTAACTATTTTCAAGTTAGACACATTCTTCCTTCTTGGTATCATGATTACTAATGCTGCTTTATACTGTACTACTATGGTCCTATACGTAAGGAGAGGGTGGATAAAAGGCGTTTTTTTTAAGCCTTCTAAGCACCCCGCCACATTTGGTGCCCACAGAGGGCGCATGTTAAAAGTAGCTCATCACGACTGAATCATGAATCTCTCTACTGTGAGAAAAGATAAGCACATCATCGTTTGTGTCATACCCCGATAATGCTCCGCTTAACTGAGGTCTTCGAATTTCTACTAAAGGAATCTCTGCTGTTGCTTCCGAAACTTTCTGTTGTGGGAGATTGGTTCCGACGTTTTTATAGGATGTTAACGTCAATCGAACCTTTTTGGTGAAGACATTTGGAAACCAAAGACTAGTCACGAGAGGGACTAAGTGACCTAAGTTTGCCACTCTGTCTTCGCCAAAAATTGCACCTGGTGGGTGAAGAAGGGAGAAACTCTTCGACGGCCAAAAAATAGGAGTAGCCGCGTCATTATGAAAGTGTTTGTTCAGATCATAATTCATGCGCAGAGAAAAATAATAGAATTTATCTAGATGCTCACTCAGCTCGCGTTTAGCTATTTTTCGATCTCGGCGAGAAGGGGCTTCGCCTACTTTAAGCTTCATTTGGTCCCGCACCGAATACCAGTTCACGGCTTGATCACTGGATAACGTCAAGTTATATGAGTACTCTGCGGCATCTAAAGGGATCTGGCCTAAATGAATACGAAGCTTTCCGCTGCGATCTAATTTAATAGACATGTCTTTTCCTGCTTTTTGGTCTTCCACAAAGCCCACGCTGCGAACAAAGATATCGAGCATTTTTTCGGGGTGATTAGGTGAAAAAAGCCAGGCTACGGCGGGCCGGACATCATCACTATCTTGAATATTGTTTTTTCCGTAATATTCTCTAGCTGTTTTATAGAGGGCCTCATGGGTATTAAACGCGAGGAAATCTCTAGGTCGAGACTTTAATATTTCATAAAGCCAAGTATCTACGTAGATATAATCATCGGCGTCATGCCAATCCGCAATCTGCCAATATTCACAATTATAACCAACACCGCGGAAATTTGCGTCTGGAATTACCCTCATTTTGCCTTCAAACGGTTTAATATTTAGTGGATTTTCGATGTGTCTTAACCATCTTTCAAATTCAACTGAGAATGGCAAATTCCAGTTTTTTACTTTTTCAATTATTTCAGTTCTATAACTCTCGTAATTCCCAGGAAGTTTTGCATAAACATTGATACCTTCCTGCGCTTGTTCCCATAAATCAAAAAACTCGCTCTTAGAAAAATCAATGTTTTCGTGGGTCACTGCAGTTGCACCCACCAGAGCGCAGGCATGAAAGCCCCCGCCATTACCTGTTTTTTCTCCGGCCTGAGGTTTAGTATTATTCTGAGCGGTTGTTGAATGAGAACCTAATAGCCCAGCGACGATTGCAATCATGAGACTTTTAAACCTCGGTTGTTTAAATCGAAACATCTTATTCACCTTTTTCAAAACGTGTTAACGGAAAGAGCTGCACGGAGAGACGATAAACTTCCGTTCGTTTACCAGACTCCAACAAATCTGAGAGTTCATCCTCTTGTTTTCGAATGAGCTCTTTTGCCGCGCTAAGTTTTTTAGGGTCTATAGCCATTGTGACAGAAGTAAAATCACGGAGAGCAACCGAATCTCTGATGATGGATTCACGAGCCAGATCGAGAGTTTCGAGATGGGCCTTTTGAATGGAGTAATCCATTTGATCGTCTTGGGTTCGGTAGCTTTTTGGATTTCTAGATAGCCTTCCATCGGCGTCTAACTTCAATATCCCAACCTGAATCAATCGGTCTATAACTTGAGAGGTTCGTGTGAGTGATATTCCTAAGCGAGCTGCAATCCAGCTCGTTTCGCTTTTAAAATCCGCACAGTTTAGAAGCGATAAAATCGCAAAATGTTCCCATTCTGCAATAATGCGAAACTGGGCAGCACTGATTGCAAGGTAACGACTCTGCTGAACAGACGATGAGTCATCTCCATCAATATTTATTCTTCCCTTTTTGTTTAAGCGTTTAACGGGTTCTGGAAACAGCTTTAACAGCTCGGATCGCTCTTGGGGATCAAGAAGGAGACGCTCTGCGATCCTTCGCGCCAAGTCTCTGGATATTCGGCGCTTTCCATTTATTATGGACGATAAAGCACCTACGTGTACCCCTACTTTTTGTGCAAAAGCTCTTAGGGAATAGGCAGGACGAGAACTTTGAATTTCCGTCAATTTCCTTTGTAATAACTGTTGAACCGCAATTTGGTCGTCCACTGGAGCCGGACCCTAGTGCTTAATTTTAATAAAAACAAGCGTGTTTGCAACAAAGCGTCGCAAGCTCTTGCGATACCAGATAATCTTTAACTCGCGTTGAACAAGCTCTTTTCGCTTGAACCACTAAACTCACAAGCGCTCGACTTTAAATTTAGAAATTGAGCCATTAATATCTTCAGACTTCGTTGCAAAAATTTAAACCGCGGACACCAGAGCATATTCACTCCAGCGCCCGCGGCTTTGTAACTTATGTAAATTAACTGCTAGAAAACTATTTCAACAAGAACGCCATCGCAAATCCTAAGAGTGCGATAAGTTCCATGAACACCAAGCTTAATAGCAAGTTGCCTTGAATTTCTTTAGCGGCGCCAGGATTTCTTGCGATTCCTTCAAGTCCAGAAGCAGCAGCTTTTGAAATTCCTAATGCTGCTCCAATTCCAGGTAGCCCTATTGCAAGTGCAGCGCCTACTGTTTTTAATCCACTGTCACCGCCTGTAGCCGTCACTGCTGCTGCAGCTACATCTTCAGCACGAGCTAAAACAGGTAGCAAGAAGGCTAGTGATCCTAGGGAGAGAATGTGTTTTTTCATACAAATGATCCTTTCATTACGGGGTTAATAGTATCGATCAGTGATCGTGTTCGATCGCTGCTCCGATATAGTTCATCGTCATCGTCATGAAGACGAAAGCTTGAATCAGACTCACAGCGAGTGCTATTCCCAGAAACAGGGCCGGCACTATGTAGCTTGTAAAAGGCGGAGCTAACCCCGCAAAAATGCTACCCACCAAATGATCCACATACACCGCTAACTTTAGTCGCATTCCTAAAGTCACCGAGCGTAGACCGTGAGAAAAAATCTCAATACAGAAAATAAACGGCGCTAAAAGCGGCAATGGCCCTGCAAAATGAGCTAAATACTTGAGCCCATTTTCTTTAAACCCCTGGGCATTGTAATAGATATAAACAAAAATCCCCATCGCAAACGTGGTACTGAAAACCGTGTTTGGTGTTGTAAACCCTGGTATGAGACCGATGATATTGGTGAATAAAACGTAAAAAAACAGCGTTGCAAGAAGCGGATAGTATTTTTTGCTCGCCTTTTCGCCTAGGGAATCGGTTACATGATTATAGATCGCTTCAGTAGCCATCTCTAGTGCGTTATAGAAAGTCCATTTTGCATCAGGAAGGGCGCCTTTATCGGCTCTTTTTTTTCTGGAAGAAATTGCCACATACCCAAGCAACCCAATAAAGAGAAAAACTAAAGCAGAAAAGCCCGAGTGAACCACGTGATCGGGGAGATGCTCCAAGGCAGGTATCTGTTTTAAAAAAAGAAATTGGTGCGCGTGTTCCATAGTTTCAGGTGAGTTTGTGTTTCTTGACACATCCTAAACACGGCCTGCAACTGTTTTATTTCATCTTCTTTTCTTGCCGAGCGCGGACCAGATCACTTGCCCTTTAGCCACCGCCAGAGCCCGTAAGCAAGAAATAGCGTGGGTATGAATGCCAGGGACAGATCCCAGTAGGGCTTTTCTGATATTGCATCCCTGCGCAGGTACCGCAGCAAAAAGGCAAGTACAAGCCCAGAAAGCGGATAGCCAAACAGGGCCTGGGCTTTGGACCTCACCTCGGGATCCCTAAAGGCGCGCTCTCTATCTTTGCGCTTGGGGTAGGTTGATCTGTCTTAGGCTCTTCTTTATTGGTTTTCTTCTCCGGGCTTCTAGTGGGGTAGGGCTCCTCACCGAATGAACGTCGGTCTGCGTGCGCTTTTTCTATAAGCCCTTGCTTTTGCGCTGACACCCAAGAGGATTTTTCTCCCCGCGCGATTAGGTCTTCATAAATCAAGAGCGCGTCCGCTTCTTTTTTATTTTCCGCCAATAGCTGGGCTTTTAAGATAAGTACCTCTGTGGTGTGCTTTGACTCTGGATAAGCTTTTAAATACGCATCGATACGAGAACGGGCTTCTTTGGTGGCTGCTTGGGTTCGTTCTCTTTCGGCTTGCAGGCAAGTACCAAAAACAATTTCTAACTCGGATTTTTCTGCGTACTCAGACTTTGGATATCTTTTTTCGACTCCGAGAAGGGTTTTCATTCCGGTTGAGATTTTGCCTAATTTAAGTTGGCTCTTACCTAAGCGGTAGAGAAACTTTGGTAACTCCTCCGTCTCTGGGAAAAGCGTCTCTGCCTGCGCATAATGGGCTTCAGCCCGAGAATAATCCTCTAGGGTCAAGAACAAAATTTCGCCCGCGTGTTTGAACGCCTGAAAAGCAAGAACGCCTTTTTTTTCGGTCGTGATGATTGACTGAAAACCTAAGAGGGCCTCTTTTGGCTTATTCAAATACAAATACTGCGTCATGGATAACTTATAAAGCGCCTCGAGTCCTAAGGTGTGCTCTTTTTCTCGGTTCGCAACCCGCTCATACTCGGCCGCTGCCGCGACATAGCGCTCACTATTCCAAAGCGTCTCTGCTAATTCAAAGCGCTCTTTTGAGGTCTTCGCGCTACAAGCGAAAAACACGCCTACCGCACACCCAAAAAGCGCCGAGCGGTGACTGCGCTTCACTGCTCGATCTGAGCCTCGGCTAACGGCTCAAACGACATGATTAACTCACCCTCGGAAACGGTCATCAGACGAACTCCTTGGGTATTTCTGCCTTGCTCAGAAATGTCGCCCACCCGAATCCTAATCATCTGCCCTTTGTTTGTAACAAGCATGAGGTCATCAGAAGGTATGACCTGTCTGCATCCCATGACGTCCCCGTTTTTATCGCCAAGCTTCATCGTGATGACGCCCTTACCTCCGCGGCTTTGATAGCGATAGTCTTTTATCGGTGTGCGTTTTCCGTAACCACCCGTTGTAACGACCAGAATTTCCTGCGTACTTGAAGACTGTCTGTCTAACACCTCTAAGCCCACGACCTCATCACCGTCATCTAAGCTCATACCAATCACGCCACGAGCGGTTCTACCCACCACCCTGACATCCTCTTCTGGAAATCTAATGGCTTGTCCGGATTTAGAGCACAAAAACAAATCCGATTCGCCAAAAGAAACTTTCGCGGAGATGAGTTCATCCCCATCATCGGTTGACACTGCTATAATTCCAGCTGATCTAACATTCTCAAATTCACTTAGCGCGGTACGCTTAATGATGCCTTTTCTGGTAACCATTGTGACGTATTCGTTAGCGTTAAACTTCTGAATCGGCAAAATCGCTTTCACTTTCTCATCCGACTGAAGGTTAAGCAGGTTTACGATGGCCTTTCCTTTTGCAATTCTAGTGGCTTCTGGAACCTTATAAACTTTAAGCGCATAGAGCTTACCTTTGTCCGTAAAACAAAGCAGCTGCGATAATGTTCTAGTGCGGTAGATCGCGGTTGCGAAATCCTCGTCGTTCGTAGTGACCGCTTTTACACCCCGGCCCCCACGATGTTGCGCTCGAAACTGCGCGGGATCTCCTCGCTTAACATAGCCTGCGTGTGTAATGGAAACGAGCGTTTCTTCGTCTGCAATTAAATCCTCGATATCAAAATCAAAGCGCTCATCGTAGGTAATTTCTGTACGCCTTTTATCCGCGTGTTTCGATTGAATCTCTTCTAGCTCGCCAGTAATGATCTCAAAAACTTTGGATTCGGAAGCCAAAATTATCTTTAACTTTTCTATCTGAGCGAGAATGTTTTTATATTCTTCTACAATCTTCTCGCGCTCTAGTCCCGTGAGACGTTGTAGTCTCATTTCCAAAATGGCTTGGGCTTGGAGTTCGGATAGTGAGAATGTCGCTCTTAGCTTTGTTTTTGCTTCATCGGGACTTTGCGCTGACTTGATTAAGGCTACGACCTGGTCTAAGTTTTCGACCGCTATTTTTAGTCCCTCTAAAATATGCGCCCTAGCTTCTGCTTTTTTAAGTTCGAAAATCGTTCTTCTAATTACGATGTCTTTTCGATGTTCGATAAAGGCCCAAAGCATTTCTTTCAGATCGAAAATCTTAGGTTGTCCTTGGTGAATGGCAAGAAGATGAATACTAATACTCTCCTGCATTTGAGTCAGTTTATATAATTGGTTTAAGAGCACATTTGCGTTTTCGCCTTTTTTAAGCTCGACAACAATTCGCATGCCCGTACGATCAGACTCGTCTCTTAAATCGGAAATACCCTCGATCCGCTTTTCTTTAACGTGATCTGCTATTCTCTCAATCAGTCTCGCCTTATTCACTTGGTAAGGAAGTTCCGTGACTATAATGCGCTCTCGGTCGCCTTTATGTGTTTCTATCTCTGCTCGTGCGCGTAAAATAACCGAGCCACGACCCGTTAAATAGGCCTGCTTGATTGAGTTTCCACCAAACATGATTCCAGCGGTTGGAAAGTCTGGTCCTCTGACATGATTTAACAGTTCTTCTACCGGAGTATTCGGCTCTTTAATGAGCGCCAAACAGGCAGAAACAACTTCGCCTAAATTATGTGGCGGTATGGACGTGGCCATTCCAACTGCGATCCCAGAACTTCCGTTAATCAGGAGGTTTGGCACTTTTGTTGGAAGCACTAAGGGTTCTTTCAAGGAGTCATCGTAGTTGGGGCCAAAATCTACCGTTTCTTTATCAAGATCCGCTAGGATTTCGTCCGTGATTTTCTCCATCCGGACCTCGGTGTACCTCATCGCTGCTGGGCTATCTCCGTCCACAGAACCAAAGTTTCCTTGCCCATCAATCAGTGGGTACCTAAGCGAAAAATCCTGCGCGAGCCTCACTACCGCATCATACACCGCTACGTCCCCGTGCGGATGGTACTTACCAATAACATCTCCCACTACGCGTGCAGACTTTTTATACGGTTTCGCATAGGTGTTATTCATTTCATGCATCGCAAATAGAACCCTACGATGCACGGGCTTTAACCCATCTCTCACATCCGGTAGCGCTCGACCCACGATGACGCTCATGGCGTAATCCATGTAGGCCCCACGCATTTCGTCTTCGATATGAATTTTAGTCACTCTGTCTGTTTGTGTTGTTTGGTCGCTCATACTTCCCTTGTCGTCTCTATAAGTTACGTTCTAAAAATCATCGAAGCCCAAGTAAATCCGCTGCCAAAGGCAGCGCTTGCTACCAGCATGCCGGGCTTCAATTTTCCTTCTGCATATGCTTCTGCCATTCCAATTGGAATGGTCGCTGCGGTTGTGTTGCCGTATTTTTGAATGGTGTTAAATATTTTATGTTCTGGAATGTTTAATGTTTTTGCGACGGCTTCATTAATTCTTAGGTTTGCCTGGTGAAACAAGAATAGGTCTACTTGTTCTATAGAAAGATTTTCGGCCTTCAGATTCTCGGTGAGCACTTCAGACATTCGTTTCACTGCATTTATAAAAACAACCTTGCCGTTCATTTTTGGAAAAATTTGTTTTTCTTCTATCATTTTGTGACTCAATCTCACGTCGCTTGCCTGGGTTGGCGCTTCTACCCAAAGCTCTTTTGCATAGGCGCCGTCTGCGTGAAGTTTTGTTGATAATAGGATTCCTTGGTTTTTGAGGCCCGCTGTTTTTCTACTAATTACCACTGCACCTGCTCCGTCACCAAATAGAACAGACACGTCTCTGCCAGCGGTGGTGAGATCTAAGCCTTTAGAGTGAATCTCTGCGCCAACGACTAGGATATTTTGATACATTCCAGTGCGGATGAATTGATCCGCTATCGAGGAAGCGTAAATAAATCCAGAGCACTGTTGTCTAATATCCAGCGCAGCACAGCCTTGGATGCCTAGCTTGGTTTGTAAAAAACAGGCTGTGCCCGGAAAATCATGGTCTGGACTAAGCGTCGCTAGAATAATCGCGTCTAGGTCTGAGGCTTTAAGACCTGCGTGAGACAGAGCCTTTTTGCTGGCCTCTAAAGCTAGATCCGATGTTGTCGTATCGCCGCTGACCCAGCGCCTTGTTTCTATTCCTGAACGAGATCTAATCCACTCGTCGTTGGTATCCATGAGCTTTGATAGGTCATGATTAGTTACGATGCGCTCGGGCACAAACATTCCTACCCCAGAAATATAGGCTCTATGCATGACTTCATTCATACATCTAGGTTCCGTACTTTAAGTGCATTGTTTTCTATAAAGTTTCGTCTTGGCTCCACAGCATCGCCCATCAGTACTGAGAAAATTCCGTCGGCTTCAATAGCGTCATTGATGGTAACCTGCAGAAGCGTTCTTCTAGAAGGGTCCATGGTTGTTTCCCATAGCTGTTCTGGATTCATCTCGCCTAAGCCCTTATAGCGCTGAACCATAAGACCTTCTTTGCTTCTTTCAATGACAAATTCCGTTAGTAGTTCCGGCGTTTGAAAACTACCCAAGGTTTTATCTTCTTTTTTTACAACATATGGCCCATCGCCAAGCGCGTGCACTTGGGCGTTTAGTTTCAAAAGCTCTTCGTATTCTGATGACGCTAAAAGCGAGTATCCCAAGTTTACATACCTTAGGTTTCCATGAACTTTGTTTGTAATCTTAGCTTGAAAGCTTTGGTGCTCTAGATCTGGTTCAACCAAGTATGAGAACCCAATTTCTTTTTCTTTCATTTCCAAAGCGATTGTATCTAAAAGCGTCCTTAAGGTGCTTTCTTGCTTTAAGTCCTGAGTGGTTGCTCCTTTTTTAACAAGTGCGGTCAGTACCTCTACGTGCATTCTTCTTGCGAGTCGCTCTATCGCTCGCTCTAGCCTAATTGAAGATCTTAAAGCCAAAGAAAGTTGGCTTAAAGAGTAAGCTTGCTCGCTCTTTCCAGAGATAGCGACGCCCTCTAGGCCTGAACTTAGAAAAAACTCCGATAGCTCTTGTTCGTTTTTGAAATACTGTTCTTTCTGGCCTTTTTTAATTTTATACAGCGGCGGTTGAGCAATATAAAGATAACCCCGCTCAATCACTTCAACCATTTGTCTGAAGAAAAATGTCAGGAGTAGTGTTCTGATGTGTGATCCATCAACATCGGCATCGGTCATGATGACGATTTTATGGTATCTAAGTTTTGCAATATCGAAGTCTTCTTTTCCTATGCCAGCGCCTAGCGCAGTAATAAGCACTTTAATCTCTTCGAACGCTAACATCTTATCGAATCGTGCTTTTTCGACGTTTAGAATTTTGCCTTTAAGCGGCAGAATCGCTTGGTTTTTACGATCGCGCCCTTGCTTTGCAGAGCCGCCGGCGGAATCTCCTTCTACGAGATAAACTTCGCATAGCGCTGGATCTTTCTCCTGGCAGTCGGCCATTTTTCCGGGCAGCCCACTCCAATCTAATGCGGTTTTTCTTCTTGTGAGCTCTCTGGCTTTTCTTGCAGCTAATCTAGCAGCAGCAGAGTCTATGGCTTTTTGTAAAATCTTTTTTCCGATAGCCGGGTTTTGTTCGAAATACTCGGTGAGCTTGGTGGAAACAATGTTGCTAATAAATCCATCCACTTCGCCTGAGCCTAATTTGCTCTTGGTCTGTCCTTCAAACTGGGGCTCTGGAACTTTTACCGAGATCACGCACGCAAGGCCCTCTCTAGCGTCTTCCCCGGTAATTCCTTCTTTCATGTTCTTTAATAGCCCGTATTCGGCTAAAAACTTATTGATCACTCTTGTGAGCGCGGTTCTAAAACCAGAGACGTGCGTGCCACCCTCTATGGTGTGGATGTTATTCACGTAGCTTGAAGTCGTCTCGACGTAAGAATCATTCCACTGAAGCGCTACTTCTGCCGACATTCCTTCTTTTTCGCCGCTTACAAAGATAACCTTCTCATGCAACCTGTGTTTGTTTTTATTGATGTGTTCAACAAAGTGAATGATTCCACCGTCGTAATGAAATACGTATTCCGCTTGGGCTACATCCGCTCTTTCATCTGTGAGGATGATTTTTAATCCAGAATTCAAAAAAGCTAATTCTCTTAGGCGCGTGACTAGAGTTTCTTGGTTAAACTCTAAAGTATTAAATATTTCTGGGTCCGGTTTAAAGGTCGTCTTCGTACCACGGCCTTCAGTAACTCCCACTTCTTTTAGCGGCGAGAGCGCCTTTCCACGTTGATAACTTTGTTGATATATTTTTCCGTTTTGTTTGACTTCGACACTGAGTAATTCTGAGAGCGCGTTTACAACCGAGGCTCCCACTCCGTGTAGCCCCCCGGACACTTTATATGCTCCACCTTCTTCGTTAAATTTACCGCCGGCATGAAGCTTAGTCATCACGACCTCAACCGCAGATATGCCCGATGGGTGCATTCCTGTTGGAATTCCACGCCCGTCATCTTCTACAGTGACCGAGTTGTCCACATGCACGGTCACGGTTACAGATTTGGCGTGCCCTGCCATGGCTTCATCGATCGAGTTGTCCACAATTTCATACACGCAGTGGTGGAGTCCTCTTACGCCCGTATCCCCAATATACATTCCGGGCCTTTTTCTTACGGCGTCTAACCCCTCTAATACTTTAATCTGATTTGCTGAGTAATCAGTATTCACTCTAGTTTGCGACATCAATTCTACCATGCTTTCCCTCGATTTAATCGAATACTGTGCCCAACACCTAGGATGGCTTCCGTGCCAGTAATGAACACTTGAAGTGAAGATTCTTGCATATATTCGAGAAACTTAGTTCTTTTTTCTTGGTCCAGTTCGGAAGAAAAATCATCCACAAGTAGCACCGGCTTTTGTGAATGGTTTTGACTCATAAATAGTGAAACCTCGCCTAACTTCATTCCTAAAATTACGGTCCTTTTCTCTCCCTGTGACCCCATCTCTCGAAGGGGCCGCTCGTTAAATGAAATAGAAAAATCATCCCTGTGGGGTCCTAAGAGTGTGCTTTTTAAGTCCCACTCTATCTCGGATATTTCACTCTGCTTTTCTTTCCAAAACGATCTCATGGACTCTACATCGTTTGAGTCATTTAGTCGATCAAAAATAGCTCTGTTTTGGGCGTCCTTAGCTATGGAATACTTCCACTCGATTTTTAGGTCTGCCGGCATTCCTAGGGTTTGCGAGAGATTTTGGCAGACGGCTGGAATAAGCCTTTTTTCCCAGTTTTTTCGGTGAGTTAGCAGATGCGCGCCATCTTCAATAAGAAGCTCCAGAAAACCAGCCGCTTGTGCTTTAGTGAGCGGAGTTTTTTCTCCCCTAAAGAGTGCGTTTCTCTGATTCAACGCTCGCTGATAACGTAGGTACCTTGTTGCGTATTCCGGCTCTAGCTGAAAGAGCATTTGATCTAAGTAGTTTCGCCTTAAAGCGGGCTCCCCATCGATGAGTCTATGATCCGCTGGATGAAAAACCACACAAGGCTGACCATAGGATTCCGTTCCTAGGTTTAGGTGAACAAACTGGGAGCGCTTAGAGACAATTTTTTGATTTAAAAAGGCCGATTTTTTCAACTTTGAATGATGCCCTAACTCGAGCTGGACTTCGTTATTGCGGGTAAAAAGCTCAGGGTAGGAGAGTTTGGCTGAGACCGTGGCTTTTTTTTCGTCTGTCGAGATCAACTCCTGCAGCTTGTGTGTGCGAAAAGAACGAAGCGTACAAATGAGCCAAAGACTTTCTAAAATACTGGTTTTGCCTTGCCCGTTAGGGCCAGTGATAAGGTTTATGTTTGGAGCAAAGTCTAACGACAGGTCTCGGAGACTACGAACCCCACGGATGTGGATGTTTTCTATAAGCAATCGTAGATCCCCTTTTTAAGCCATATTAAAGGCGCATAGGCATGATAATATAGCTATGGTTAGGCGTACCCTCAGCTTTAAACAGCCCAGGGCTTAATGGGTCTTTAAATTTGAGCTCCAAGTTAGCCGCCGTACTCACCTGTAAATACTCCAGTACGTACTTGGCGTTAAACCCTAACACCGCATCTTCTCCCTGATATTGTGCGGGCACTTCCTCTAGCGCTTCGCCTAGATCCGGGTTGTTTGAGGATATCGTCAGTAAATCTTTTGTTAACTTAAACTTAACCGCCCGGCTTTTCTCATTTGCTAACAAACTCACGCGCTTTAAAGCCCCAGTAAACTCCTCGCGGTTAAGTACCACAGAATGCGGGGTCTGATTGGGGAGGACTTGCCGGTAATCAGGGTAGTCTCCCTCGATAAGTCTCACAAACAAGTATCCGATATCAGTCTTCACGTAGAGAAACCCTTTTTCTACTGAAAGGCCAATGTCTGCCTCTACCGGCTCTAAGAATTTCCTTAGCTCGGTCAACCCTTTCTTAGGGATCAGAACACCTTTTTTTAAGTCGTGTGATTTTTCAAAAATCTCTGAATCCATGTGAGCAAGTCTATGTCCGTCAGTTGCCACCATTCGCATCAAATTCGAGTCTAACGGTTCTAAGTAAACGCCGCCCATAAGGTATCTAGTGGAGTCGGTCGATACCGCAAAGCTTGTACGATCAATCATTTGCTTGAACGCTTCGGCTCTAGCTTTTAGAAATATTTTTTCCTCAAAGTTAGGCATCACAGGATACTCGCTAGCCGATAGGCTAACTACTTTAAACCTAGACCTACCACTTACAATCTCTAGCCAGTCATTGTCTTTTCTTGAAATATCAACATTGCCTGTGGGTAATTCCTTTACAATGTCCATGATGGCTTTTGCTGAGACCGTGACTCTGCCAGTTTCTCCCTCATCTAAGGGAACCTGATAACGAATACCGACCTCTAGATCGGTTGCACTCAGAGAGAGCGTCTTGTCTTTCACATCAAACAAAACATGGGACAAAATAGGTTGAGTGGTTTTCTTTTCCACCACTGACTGACAATGAGAAAGAATGTCAAATAACTGGTTTCGTTGAATACGCAAATACATGGAAGTCTTCATACCACTTCAAGAAGATATGTATAGATATAAAGATAGTAGTAGTCGTAGAGCGTGTGGATTTGTGGGTGATCTAGGTAACTCATGAATATGACGAAGAAACTTTCGTGGATAAATACCGGGATAAATCTGTGGGTAAGTGGATTGTTTTTGTGGATGAAACCCAGGTACGAAGAAAAACGGGCTTTACCCACAAGTTGCCCACAAGAGAAGTGGATAAAACCTTAAATTGGACTGAAAAACTCAAACAAAACCGAATCTCTCGCTCTTACCCACAGTAAAAAAATTCTTTAGTCCACACGGCCCACAAGTTTACACAATGCCCCAGAAAAAGAACCCACAAAAAAGTTTATCCACAGAAGGATATTTTGTGAGTAATTTTACGTTTAGACTATAAAACAAGACCAAACTTAGGACATTTAGCAGCTTAAATTTGTGGAAGGCGGTGTGAATACATTGTTTAGAGAAAGACTTTTTCCACACGAATTCCACACCAATTCACACCAACTGTGCATAAAAAAGAACAGTCAGATGGATAGCGGACTGATATGGTGTTTTATATTACGAAATAAAGCCTGAGCCGTAGGCGCGGATAGTGGGAGAGGGACCAGCGGGCTAAAGTTGGTTTTGTACCGCTTCAATAGATTTTCTGAGCTCTTCGTCGACTTCTATCATGCGCTCTATTTCTCGGCACGCATGAATCACAGTGCTGTGATCTCTTCCGCCGAAAGCCTCGCCAATGTCTTTTAGTCCGAGCGCTGAATACTTACGGACTAAATACATTGCAATTTGTCTTGGTCTTGCGACGGATCTAAGTTTAGACGAGGACTTAAAATCAGTAATTCTAAGCTTAAATTGTTTCGATACCGCAAGCTGAATTTGCTCAACGGTGTAAGAATTTCCTTGCTCCGGGATAATGCTTTGAAGGTGCATTTTAGCTAAATCCAAACTCATTTCTGAACCTGTTAGCCTCGCGTGGGCTTGAAGCTTAATAAGGATACCCTCGAGTTCACGAATGTTACTCTTGATGTTAGTGGCAAGATAGGTGGCAACGTCGTCGGGCAGATACAGATCATCGCGTTCTGCTTTAGTTTTTAGAATAGCGATACGTGTTTCTATTTCAGGGGCTTGAATGTCTGCAATAAGACCCCACTCAAATCTAGTGCGAAGCCGCGCTTGAAGCTCTTTGATTTCTTTTGGCGGCCTGTCGCTTGAAACTACAATTTGTTTCCTGGCCGAGTGAAGAGCATTGAAGGTGTGAAAAAACTCTTCTTCTGTTTTTTCTTTTCCCGCAATGAACTGAATGTCGTCGATAAGAATCGCATCATAGGAATCACGGTATTGCGATCTAAACTTGCTCATCGTGCGACCTGCGATCGCTTCAATCAGTTCGTTCATGAACACCTCGGCCGAAATATAAAGGATCTTAGCCTGTGGGTTTCGCTCCAACATCTGATTTGCAATCGCATACAGGAGATGGGTTTTTCCTAGGCCTGGAGCGGAGTACAGAAATAGAGGGTTATACTGAAAGCCCGGATTTTCAGAGACGGCAACCGCAGACGCATGAGCGAACTGATTTGATGAGCCCACTACGAACGAATTGAAAGAATACCCCGGATCAATCGAGGGGTTTTTCTGGTGAGCGAGATCCTTTTCGGGCAGCTGCGAGCGACTGCTATAAACACCCCCAAAGGTTAGGGGGGAAGAAAGAAAGCTTTGATGAGACTGTGTGGAGGCCAGCTTGGGCACGCTTCCCGCAAATGGATTGTTTTCGTCACGCATGACCTGGTCTGTGGGAAAAACGATGGCTGTAGGAGCGTCGCTTGAGCGATGTCCTTCTAAGTATCCCTCAAAAAGAGGCTCTGTAGAGCGGGGCGCGTTGCGATCCATAGGGGGAAGCGGCTGCGCAGAAACAGTAAAGACGACCTCAAACGGCCTTCCATAAAGTCTAAATAAAAGTGCCTTTATCGCATCTAAATAGGTTTCTCTGACAAAACTGACCACAAACTCCTGGGGCGCTACGAGGTGAAGCACACAAGGGTCGTTCTCTGTTTCCATTTTCTCGATTCGAAGCTTCGATAACCAGCGCTCCACCCGCCCATCTGGCTGCGTTTCTTCGAGGTTTTTAAGCACAGATTCCCATAGGGTTAGTGCTTCAGAGCTGTTTTTTTGTTGTTGAATCATGGCGGCCCATCCCAAATTTTAAGAACTTAGGCAGTAACACACCGTAAGTCGCTTTGACAACGGCCCTTGACAATCTTCTCGCAGTCCTTTAGCTGTTCGCTTCCAACTTATGAAAAGAACATATCAACCAAGTCGAACCAAACGAAGAAAGCGTCACGGCTTTCGTGCCCGCATGAAAACAAAAACCGGCAGGACTGTTTTACAAAAACGTCGCGCCAAGGGACGTAAACGCTTAACCGTTAGCGTCTCAAGCAAGTAGTTTTCACTAGGAATTAGTAGTCGTGGGCGCCCAGTCTTTTAAAAAGACTAGCCGAATTTTAACGCCGCGTGATTTTGCGGTGTTTAAGACAGGCGCTACCAAGCTATTCGGAGCATCATCGCTTACTTTTCTACTTAAGCCCAGCAAGGGTGCTGAACCCCGACTGGGAATCGTGGTGTCTCGCTCAAAAAGAGCGGTAGATAGAAACTGGTATAAACGCAGGATTAGAGAATATTTTAGAACGCACAAAGAAAAATTTCAGACTAAAGATCTACTGGTGCTTGTAAGGGATCTAGGTGCCCATGTGCAGGTAGATCGCAAGAAGCGCAGACAACAATTTAAGCAAGAACTAGCCAGTGTGCGCTAATCGGGCGCGCTCCAGCAAGGGCCTAGGCTTTGTGAATATGCTGTTCTGGTTTTACCGGATGCTAATTTCTCCAGCACTAAGCATGTTTTCGGGTGGTACTGGTTGCGTTTTTTCCATAAGTTGCAGCCAGTTTTCACAAAAATGTTTTGCGCGGTATTCGCTGCCTCTAGCTCTTTGGTTCACCCTTCGAAGAGTTGCTCGTTGTCACCCGACGTGGCGAGTAGCGCGAATGCAGCGAAATAGTAGGTAAAGATCAAGAATCGAGGAATTTCAGTGGATCGTAGAACTATATTAGCAATCGTACTTTCTTTTGCCGTCTTCTATGGTTGGCAGAAGCTTTATATTGAACCCAGATTACCAAAGCCAGGCGCCACAGTTTCTGAGAGCGTTAGTGGGCAAAACCCCGCGCTGGCGACAAACCCGCAAGGCGCTCCCGCGCAGGACGCGAGTTTACAACCATCAAAGCCCAAAGCGGTTTCTAAACAACAGCCATTTAAGAGTGTCGTACTTGGGTCAGAGACAGCCAATGCAGAAGTTTCAAACGGATATTTCTGGATCAAAAACTGGACACTGGCGCGGTTCAAAAACGCACTCACCAAAGATGCGCCAGCAGTTTCATTGAAGGATGTCGATTCAAGAGATGCTGTGGGTAATATTGAGTTTTCCGCAAGCGGCGAGGCGTGGGCTTACCTTAAAGACACCACCGGGGAGTTGAAAGAATTTCCCGATCATTACCGCGTAAATTACGAAGATGAAAACGTAAGGTGGACAAGAGCATTTCCTAAAAATATAGCCCCTAATGGCGCCATTTCTTTTAGGGTCGAATATGACTTTAAGCAAAACCCACCATCTCACCTATTTCTTTCAATCAGACAGCGAGCGCTACCTTCAGATCCGGACGAGCTAGAGAGAGGGTTTTTCGTAGGGAACAAAGAGGAACATGAGAAAATTTTAGTAAGCAAACTCCCGGCCCGAGAAGAGTACCCAGAGCACAATGATTGGATAGCAGCACAGAATCACTATTTTTTACTTGCCTTAAAGCCGAGTAAAAACGCGGCCGCCTCAGTGATCGAGACCCTTTCTTCTGGAGAGGGAAGAGTTAGCTTGAGTTTTCCTCTAAGCGGAAACCAGTACAGCGACGAGGTAAGTGTTTTCTTTGGCCCAAAAGAGATCAACACGCTTAGAGCGGTGACGCCAGGACTGGATAAGACCATCGATTTTGGAATCTTCTTTTTCGTAGCCTATCCGATTTTCCTCGTAATGAAGTGGATTTTTGGCTTCGTTGGAAACTGGGGTGTTGCGATTATTCTACTTACCGTTTTGATTAAAATTCTACTTTATCCACTAGTTGTAAAGTCCATGGTGAGCATGAAGAAGATGGCAGCACTTCAGCCAGAAATTAACAAACTAAAAGAAAAACACGCAAACGACAAAGAGGCTCAGAACCGCGAGCTCATGCTGTTTATGAAAACAAAGGGTTATAACCCTATTTCAGGGTGTTTGCCGATTTTGCTTCAAATGCCGGTCTTTTTCGCTCTTTACCGCGTTCTCTCAAGCTCAATCGAGCTTTATCACGCCCCATTTGCTTTACACATTCACGATTTAAGCCAGAAAGATCCTTACTATATATTCCCAGTAGTTTTAACGGGAGTGATGTATGTGCAGCAGAAAATGACGCCGACGAATGCAACTATGGACCCCGCACAACAGAAGATGTTGCAGTTTATGCCACTCATTTTCGGCGTATTCATGCTTAATCTCGCAGCCGGCCTGTCTCTGTATATGCTTGTGAATACGGTCGTGAGTATAGCGCAACAAATGTGGTTAAACCGTGTGATGGATGCAAAAGCAAAAGCGTGATTATTTTAGAAACACTCCGGTTGCAGCGCTAGCAACCGCAACCGGTGGCGCAATTGCTTTAGTGCGCGTCTCGGGCATGAGCCTCACAGGGAGGTTTAGAGAGTTTTGTCCAGAACTAGAAGAAAGGTGTTTTGCGCGGCCTAGATATGCTGCGCGAGTCACTCTCTATGAAAACGAAAAGCCCTTTGAAGAAGCTGTCGCTACATTTTACAAAGGCCCCGCAAGTTTCACAGGAGAAGACGTGCTTGAGCTAGCCATTCATGGGAGCGCGCTTGGCGCAAAGAGAGTGCTTAAGCTTCTGTTTCAAGCAGGCTGCGAGCAAGCGCTGCCCGGGGAGTTCTCGTTTCGGGCGGTTAGAAACGGCAAAATCACCGTTCCTCAGGCAGAGGGTGTAAAAGAGTTAGTTGAAGCAACGACTGTGACGGCCATGAATTTAGCGTACGAAAAATCACAGGGCTTAACACAAAGGGTTAGTGGTAGAATTTTAGAGCAATTAAAAGAAATATTAGCGCTCTCCGAAGTTGGAATGGACTTCTCGGATCAGGATCTTCCTGAGACGGGTCTTCGAGCGCTGAAGCTTATGCTAAAACCCGCCCTCAGCGAGCTCATACAGTTAGAGCAAACTTATGACCGTAGTGCGCGCGCGGAAAAAGGAGTGAGGGTACTTTTAGTTGGACAGCCTAATGCGGGTAAATCATCGTTATTTAATGCGCTTCTAGGAAGCGACCGCGCGATCGTGTCTGAAACGCCAGGCACGACGCGTGACCTTGTGAGTGAGGCGCTGGAACTGACGAATGAACGCGGTCAGACGGTTCTTTTTCGTTTTGCAGATGCTGCTGGGCTGAGAATCACAGGAGACAGCATTGAATCTGTAGGGGTACAGAAGGTTTTAGGTGAGATCCCTAACTCAGACGCTATTTTGTGGGTGAGAGACGTAGCGCTGTTGTCGCAAGGTCCCACCGAGGTAGAGTCTCACGCAATAGAAACAGCTAGGCAGAGAAAGATTCCAATTTTAGAAATTCATACTAAAAGCGATCTCCTAAGTTTAGCGCAGGATAAAAGCGCAAGCGCCGAGATAGCGAGAGCGGCCGCTAAGGGCGTACTTAGTGTTTCGTCCGTTACGGGGGCCGGGATACGGGGGCTTATTTCAAAAATGGTCGATCTTTTTGCAAATGACTTAGAGAGAAAAACTGGGGAGCTTTGGATTACCTCTCTAGATCAAGCTCGCGCGATACGAGCTGGGATTCACGAACTAAAGATCGCAGAACTTGCGGAAAACGAGGCTGTTTTTGCATTCCAGGTAAAAGCAGGCCTCCACGAAATGAGGCAAGCGCTAGGAGCTGTGTCTCCAGATGATGTTCTTAGTGTCGTGTTTGAGCGATTTTGTATAGGTAAGTAAAATAATGAACGACAAAGAAAGTAGGATGTGATCATGCGGAAGCTTGGTGTTTTGGGATCTGGACAAATGGGCATTGGGATTGCGCAGGTCGCAAGCGCGTCTGGATTTTTAGTTGTTTTAGTGGATAGAGAAAAGGCCATCGCAGAAAAAGCGCTTCGCGGTTTATCAGGACAACTTGCTAAACTTGTTGAAAAAGGAAAGCTCACCACCGATTTAGCTCAGTCCATAGAAGCCAATATTACTCCTTCAGGGGCGATTAAAGACCTAAGCGAGTGCTCTACGATCATCGAAGCAGCTACCGAAAATCCCGCGCTCAAGTTTCAGTTGTTTAAGGAGCTTGATGAAGTTGCGACGAATGTAAATACAAAGCTTTTTACAAACACCTCATCTATTTCAATCACAGCGATCGCAGCACAAACAAAAAATCCCGGACGAGTAGCGGGCATGCATTTCATGAATCCCGTACCCCTGATGAAACTGGTGGAGGGCATTAGGGCCATACAAACAACAGACGAGACTTATAACGAAATGCGCGCCCTTGCTGAAAAGATGGGAAAAGTGTTTGTCCCCGTTCAAGATATCCCAGGATTTGCAGTGAACCGTATTTTAATGCCGATGATAAATGAAGCTATTCAAACCGTGTACGAGGGCATTGCAACTGTCGAAGGCATTGATGAGGCCATGAAACTAGGAACCAATCAGCCCATGGGTCCGCTTACGCTTGCCGATTTCATCGGATTAGATACTTGTTTATCGATCATGCAGGTCATGCACGAAGGTTTAGGTGATTCGAAGTACCGGCCCTCGCCGCTTTTAAAACAAATGGTTCTGGCGGGCTATTTTGGACGCAAAACCAAAAAGGGTTTTTATGATTATAACGGTGAAAGCCCCGTGCCGATGCGATGGGGTGGAAAATGAGCGAGGCCATGAAATTCGTTCGCGTTCAGCAAGTTGAGTCACCTGGGATAGTCGAAATAGTTATCGATAGGCCAGAGAGCCTAAACGCCCTCAATCTTGAAACACTTGCCGAACTAAAGACCGCACTCACTGCGACTATCAAAGATCCAAACCTTAGAGTGCTGTTGTTAAAAGGCGCTGGAGAGAAATCCTTTATCGCGGGAGCGGATATTTCAGAGATGAAAGACCTTTCTTCGCGACAGGCGATCGAGTTTTCAAAAACAGGCCACGCAGTGATGCACTTGCTTGAGACTTTTCCAGTGCCAACAATCGCAGTGATTCAAGGATTCGCTCTCGGCGGTGGGTTTGAGTTAGCGCTTTGCTGTGATGAGATGCTTGGGAGCGAGAAAGCGCTTTTTGGGCTTCCTGAAGTGTCGCTAGGGATCATTCCTGGCTTTGGTGGAACGTTTAGGCTGGCAAAATGGGTCGGATTCCCTAGGGCAAAGGAGCTTGCGCTATCAGCTCGCAGATTTGGAGCGGAAGAGGCCAAAAAAATGGGAATATTAACAGAGGTTTATCCCCTAGCAGACCTAGCCTCGAAGGCGCTTGAAAAAGCTCGGGTCTACGCCACCAAATCTCCTCTTGCGGTCAGAGCTGCAAAGGCGCTTATGTATGAGCACGAGACTAACTTAGGACAGTTCTTAAGAGGCGATCTAGAGGCACAGGCTTTTGGGGGCCTCATGGGCTCAAAAGATCAGCGCGAGGGAATGAATGCGTTTGTCGAGAAACGTAAGCCTAGTTTCTAGATCGCGCCTCTGCTGACTTAAGTAAAGGATGCGCCTAGGTTTTCAATTGCGGTAAAAACAAGGAGAAACTTCATCATGAGTTCTTGGCCAGTAGAGTTAGACGAGACACAAAAGCTTTTATCTGAATCCGTAGCACAATTTGCAGAAACCGAAGTTGCCTCACAGGCCAAACACAACGATGAGTCTGGGGATTTTCCTTTAGAGCTTATCAAGAAAATGTCTGAGATGGGTCTTATGGGAATGATGGTTTCTGAGAAATACGGTGGCGCAGGCCTAACCGCTCTTGATTACGCCATGGCCATGGAAAAAATTTCAGCAGCCTGCGCCTCTACTGGGGTGATCATGTCGGTGAATAACTCGCTCGTGTGTTGGCCGATTGAAACCTACGGGACCGAAGCCCAGAAAGAAAAATGGCTAAAGCCACTAGCGACCGGAGAATGGTTGGGATGCTTTGCCCTTTCTGAACCGGGCGCAGGTTCCGATCCAGCAGGCCTTAGGTGTCATGCGGTGAAAGTACCGGGTGGATACCGAATAAAAGGCAGTAAGAATTGGATCACCAATGGGCGTGAAGCAAGAGTGTGCGTGCTTTTCGCAACACTAGATCCTGCGCTTAAAGGCAAAGGGGTGACTGCGTTTATTGTGGATACAAAGTCAGAGGGATTCGTGGTGTCGAAACTAGAGGACAAACTAGGCATTAAAGCCTCCTCTACAGCAGCGCTTTTTTTTGATGATGTATTTGTGCCTTCTGATCAGTTGTTAGGCGAAGAAGGAAAGGGCTTAAAAATAGCGCTTTCTACCCTCGACGGAGGAAGAATTGGAATCGCGGCGCAAGCTCTTGGGATTGGACTCTGCGCATTTGAGGCGTCTAAGAAGTTTGCCTCAGAGCGGGAGCAGTTTGGAGCCCCGATTTCTAAACTACAAAGCATTCAGAATTTTATAGCGGAAATGTCTACTAAGCTTGCAGCCTCGAGGCTTTTAATTGCAGAGGCGGCGAGAAAAAAAGACCTTAAATTGCCTTACACAAAGGAAGCGGCTCAAGCAAAGCTCTTTGCCTCAGAGGCAGCGATGTGGGTAGCGAATAAAGCGATTCAGGTCCACGGGGGCTACGGGTTTACTAAAGAATACGTAGTAGAGCGAAACTACCGTGACGCAAAGATCACCGAGATCTACGAAGGAACGAGTGAAATTCAACGTCTTGTGATTGCAGCGCAGGAACTTTCAAAATGAGCACAGACTCTCTAAGCGAGGCAAAGAAACGCTGGGAACAAAGGCTTTCTAAAGAACAATTAAAACAGCCACACCGGTTAAAAAGATTTTCTACATGGAGTGATCATGAGGTCCCTATCATGTGTTCACCAGACGATCTTGAGAAAATGAAATTCGATTATGTGAAAGATCTTGGATTTCCCGGCGAATATCCTTTCACACGGGGTGTTCACTCGAGCATGTACCGGGGGAAAATGTGGACGTTTAGGCAGTTTGCAGGATTTGCAACACCCACTGAAACCAACGCCAGATTTAAAATGTTACTCGCAAACGGACAAACAGGACTTTCAGTTGCGTTCGATATGCCCACCTTAATGGGTTACGACTGTGATTCTCCTAAATCACTTGGCGAAGTTGGCAAGTGCGGCGTATCGATCAGCTCGCTTGAAGACATGGAAGAGTTGTTTGCTGGAATTCCGCTCAATAAAGTCACTACCAGCATGACCATCAATGGTCCCGCAATTGTTCTACTTATGATGTATTTCGCGGTAGCGAAGAAACAAGGCGTGAAAGCAGAGGACGTAGGCGGTACACTTCAAAACGATATTCTAAAAGAATATATCGCGCAGAAAGAATGGCTTTTTCCGATACGTCCTGCCGTGAAGCTTGTGATCGATACGCTTGAGTACGGAACAAAGCATTATCCAAAATGGAACACGGTAAGTATCTCTGGATACCATATCAGAGAGGCGGGCGCGACAGCGGTGCAGGAGTTAGCGTTCACGCTAGCGGATGGTTTTGCTTATGTGGAGGAAGCGATAGCACGAGGAATGGATGTGGATTCCTTTGCTCCTAGGCTGTCTTTTTTCTTTGATGTGCATAATGATTTTTTTGAAGAGATCGCAAAATTTAGAGCCGCGCGAAGAATATGGGCAAAGCGGATGCGGCATAAATATCATGCGAAGGATCCTAAATCTTGGATGCTTAGAACCCACGCACAAACCGCTGGAGTATCACTTACAGCACAGCAGCCGCATAATAACATCGTACGGGTCACCATTCAGGCACTGGCAGGAATTTTAGGTGGAACAAACTCTCTGCATACAAACTCCATGGACGAAACACTAGCTCTTCCTACGGACGAATCCGTGATGATAGCACTTCGCACCCAGCAAGTGATCGCAGAAGAATCTGGAGTAGCCAATGTGGCGGATCCACTCGGGGGTTCGTATTTTGTAGAGAAACTTACGAGCGAAATGGAAGAGGCCGCAGAAAAATATTTTGCTGAGATAGAATCTCGCGGTGGGATGATAAAGGCTACAGATGATGGATATCCTCAGGCAGAAATCGCGAACTCAGCGTACGCATTCCAAAAGCTTATAGAGTCAGGCGATAAAAAAATGGTGGGCGTAAATGCTTATCAGGCTGTGGAGCCAAAGCGAGATTTAAACATCCTTTCTATTGGGCCAGAAGTTCAGCGCGGGCAGGTTGAGAAACTAAAGGCACTGAAAGCGCGCAGAAATGCTCATGATGTTTTGCAAGCCTTAGGCGAAGTAAAACAAGTGGCGATAAACGGCGGTAATCTTTGCGAGCCAATTCTTCGTGCAGTTGAGAGTTATGCTACTGTTCAAGAGGTATGCGACGCGATTAGGTCTGTTTACGGTGAGTACAGAGAAGTTTCAGGGAGGTATTAAATGTCAAATGCACCCATTCGAGTGTTAGTTGCAAAGCCTGGCTTAGATGGTCATGACCGAGGCGCTAAAGTCATAGCGCGTGCGCTCAGAGACGCAGGATTCGAAGTGATTTATACCGGCCTTCATCAGACTCCTGAGATGATCATCAGAGCAGCTGTAGATGAAGATGTTCATGTAATCGGGCTATCGATTCTGTCTGGCGCGCATAACGCGCTCGTCCCTGAGATCGTGGCAGGCGTAAAAAAAGAGGGATTAACTGATGTGCTTATACTGCTTGGGGGAATTATCCCAGACGAGGACATTCCGGTTCTTAAATCCCAAGGCGTGTCTATGGTGTTTACCCCGGGCACCCCACTGCAAGCCGTAGTCGATTACGTGACTAAGAACGCTCCCGTGAGAACCTAAGCTAGGGACAACCGTTACCTATAGCTTACTAACGATAAAACAGGAATCGAGCTGCTAGGTTTGTAAATTTAAGATATACTGGGCCGTATGATACGACAGAAACGGTTTCATAGAGCATTTCATAGAGCATTATTCTTAAGCGGGTTTGTTTTTCTCTCTAGTTGTGGAATCAGATCCATCCCTCAGCAACTAAACGAGACCGAAGCTACGTGGGCAGAAGTGCAGAATCAGTATCAGCGCAGAGCGGATTTAGTTCCAAACCTAGTTAATGTTGTAAAGGGTTATGCTAAACATGAGAGTGAAACGCTAGAGCGAGTGATCGCGGCTAGGGCTGCTGCGACCTCCATCAGACTAGAGGCTAAAGATTTATCAGAAGCAAACCTGAGAAAGTTTGAAGCAGCTCAAAACGAGCTTAAAGGCTCGCTTTCAAGGCTCATGCTAGTGGCTGAGCAGTACCCTAATCTTAAAGCAAACGAGGGATTTAGAGATCTACAAGCGCAGCTTGAGGGCACTGAAAACCGGATCACGATTTCAAGGCAGCGCTATATTGAGTCGATTAAATTATTTAATAACCTTGTGACTGTTTTTCCAGAGAGTATAACGAACTCTATTTTCTTTAAACACGAAAAGAAGCCACAATTTGCTGTTGACGCTAAGCTTTCAGAGCCACCGAAAGTTAGTTTTTAACGTGTGGGCTATTTCCTGACTAGGATCATCAGTACTGTAGCGATCTATTTAGCGCTGTCTCAGGGCGCGCTTGCGTTTAGGAATATACCGGCGCTCTCTAGGCCCGTGATCGACGAGGCGGGGTTATTTTCACAGGCTGAGATTGATCAGCTAGAAAACGAAATTCGCGCGCAACTCAACATAGCTCAGGCGCAAATATGGACGGTGCCGGAGCTAGAAGGTGAGGCGATAGAGGCGCTTTCTATTCGTGCTACAGACGCGTGGCAACTAGGCGATAAAAAAACCGACCGAGGACTCTTGATTTTGCTTTCTATAAAAGAGCGCAAGATTCGCATCGAAGTTGGCCAAGGCTTAGAAGGTGATATTCCAGACGCAATAGCGGCTAGAGTTGTAAGAAACATCATGGTGCCTCTGATGCGAGAGAGAAATCCCTATCAAGCGGTATCTTCCGCACTCACGGCGCTCTATAAGTTAGCGCGAGGAGAAACAGCAGAAGGCAGTGAGGGCGGAGGGTTTGTGCTCGGGCAGAATAGTAGCAAGTTGGTGTTATACGGCCTGTTATTGTTCGCGTTTGTGATGACCTTTTTGGCCAGACTTTTTAGTTTTTTTCTTCCTAGAGCGGGCGGGGGTGGAAGACGGGTGAGTCATGGATCTGGCTGGGCCGGAACCACCGGTTGGGGTGGGGGCTTTGGCGGCGGCGGAGGGTGGAGCGGCGGTGGCGGTGGTTTTAGCGGCGGCGGTGGCAGTGGTAGTTGGTAAGTGATGGGACTTAGAAAAAAAAGCGAACAGAGAAATTAGATATGCTGTCAGAAGAAGTTAAATCACAGATTGCGGACGCAGTAAAGCGAGCAGAATTGCAAACGAGTTTGGAGTTTGTTCCTGTCTATAAAACGAGGTCTTCTTCTTACCGAGGTTACCGGTTGTCACTAGCGATAGTTACTGGCGCTATAGTGAGCTGGGTGGTTTTTTTTTCGCTCTCGTATTTTAGTTGGAGCGCGATCGGTGCGCGCGAGGGTTTAGTTTCGATAGGGGCGGGGGTACTTAGCGCGGGGGCGCTTTATCTGGTAGTGGGACTTGCTTATATACTGAGGCTCGTTTTGCCGAACGCACTTAAGCACGGGGTGGTAGAGAGTGAAGCAGAAAAATCATTTCTCTATAATGAAGTGTTTCAGACTAAAGGTCGCACCGGAGTTCTAATTTATGTGTCAGAACTAGAGGAAAGCGTGTTTGTGGTGGCAGATAAAGGATTACTCGCGCATTTTCCAGCCTCGGTGTGGCAATCGCTTGGATCAGCCTTAGCTTCTGATTTTGGCTTTAAGGGGAGAGCGTTTATACCCGCAATTACACAGATTTTAGATAAAGCGGTAGGTGTTTTTCCTGGTGACAAAAATGACCGTAACGAGCTGTGTGATCAGGTGAGGGATAATTAGACGTTACTTACGAGCTAAATTTTGCCTAGATTCAAGCCACGCGCCTAAGTCTACGATCATTCGTAGGATGTACGGAGTATATTTAAGAAAGATAAAATTCTTAGCACCAAGTATAGGAGTCATTCTCGTTTATTTAGCAGCCCAAGCTGCTCACGGTCAGGTCAAGCGGGAGAAAACCGTACAGACAACCGAAAACGGAGACAAGGATAAGGTGTGGATAGAACAGCTGTTGTTTGATGACGATGATCATTATGATTTCTATAAAGATCTAAGCCCGGACTTTTCCGGTGAAGGGGTGAGTATACCACTGGTTAGGGACTACGGGAATAATAAGCGCGGTTGTATGGCGTTTTTAAAATCTTACAGTATACACGATGCTTACAAAATACCCGATTCGTTTGGTGGCGACCGAAACGCTTCGGTTTATACTTTGATGTTACAAACGCATCTCGCGGCATCGATACAAGGGTTAGGGTTGAATAACCTTAGAATTATTAAAGCTCAGAAAGTACCCGGGGCTCTTTTTAGGAAACCCAATGACACCGAAGGCAGGTCTTACGCCAGATACTATGAGCGATTTTTTTCAATGAACGAGCTTGGAGTAAGCGAACGCCATACGAAAGTTCATCAAGCACTGCTGTCCGGTTAAGGGCTTAGTGTAAAAATAAAAACGACTTGAAATCCCGCTGTGATATGAGGTTTGTGCGAACAAAATTCATTCCAGAGAGAAATCAAGTCGATGGCCTTTTCTACCGT